>Ga0100380_10003270_pt1 | contig 17250 bp, 16 predicted proteins | sample CryGeymeta201504_FD_80417 | JGI IMG/M metagenome (GOLD analysis project Ga0100380, IMG submission 80417) | Groundwater microbial communities from Crystal Geyser aquifers in Utah, USA - Crystal Geyser metaG 2015-04 | ecosystem: Environmental > Aquatic > Deep subsurface > Groundwater | place... | reverse complement strand
TTACGCTGGTTAAATTATGGTTAAGACTGTTATTCCTGGAAGGAATACTATATTTTCAGCAGTATTGTCAGGTATTGCTGAGAGCGTTGGTGCATCTATAGTAGCACTAGGCATTCATGCAGGGGATCATCACATCTACCCTGATTGTCGCTTAGACTACAGTAAAGCTCTTGACACCCTCATTTATTTAGCTTCAGACAGAAAAGTTGAAGTTGAAGCCCCTTTTCAGAGAATAGATAAAACAGGTATACTTAAAATAGGACTCCCTATTAAAGTTCCTTATGAATTCACCCGCACATGTTACAAAGACCAGCCTGTCAGTTGTGGCGTATGTGGGAGCTGTTCCGAACGCCTCTCTTCATTTGAAGAACAGGGTATCGAAGATCCAATCATGTATGTTGATCGAACAGCATACAAACAATTCACTAAAGAGTAACAAATGGATACAACAAAAATTGAAGACTTATGGCGGCAACTTCTTATTGAAATAGGTGAGAACCCTGATAGAACAGGACTACAAGAAACACCTAAAAGAATTGCTAAAATGTATAAAGAAATTTTTAGAGGTTATAATGGCGCAGAAAAACCAAACGTTACTATTTTTCCAAACGGAACTGACGGTGTCCACTATAACTCGATGATTATTGACTCAGGATACTATTTTAGTCAATGTGAGCATCACGGTGTCCCATTTTTTGGGAGTTATCACTTTGCCTATATACCGGATGAACTTATTGTAGGAGCTTCTAAAATAGCTAGGGTTGTTGACTACTATGCAGCTAAATTACAAATAGCTGAAAGACTATGTCAAGACGTAGTTAACTGCCTATGTGAAGCCACAAAGCCTAAGGGTATGATATTGATTATGGAAGGGCGGCATTTATGTAAGGAAATGCGTGGTGTACGGAAAGTAAACAGTCCTTTTGAAGTTATAGAAGCCCGTGGTTTATTTGACACTAATACAGACGGATGTAAGGATGAATTTTTATCACGTATAGCTACTAAGTAGAGGATGCATCATGGACACGGGTACTAAAATTACATTAAGGAAGAATATGAAAAGTTCTTTCTTAAAAGAGTTTTTATATGTGAAGGCTTTTCTTTCTGAGCCTATCACTGTTAAGTTTCCGTGGGGAGAGGAAATTATTGAACCTCCTAAGAAGCTGCATATCAGTGATTTGTTATTTGAAAGAACATATTCATGTATCGACTATTTACCTTGTAAAAAATGCTGTTTAGGATTATGGAGTTTGTTTTTAGTGCCATTTACTACAAAAGAATCTTGCAATATCATTAAGCCGCATGCTATAGTACAGAACATTAACATTAATGGTAAGGACTTCGAGTATCTGTGCGTTGATCATAAAGGAGTTTTCTGTCCTCTCAATACTCCTGAGGTTGGTTGTACAATACATGTAGATAATCCGATAACATGTATGTTCCCGCTTATACATTTCCGTCAATACAGGAAGGATAATGTAAACATCCTATTAGGGCACTTTGGTCGTAATTGGAAGTTGGGTTGTCCTGTAGAGTTTAGACCTTACCACAATGTGGAAGAGTTTAATGCTAGAGTACTGCCACGGTTTGATAGATTGATTGAGTACTTGGGTAAAATTGAAGTGCCGCATAAAGGTCCCGAGATAATGGACTATATTTACACTAGGCGAGACAGATTAATAGGTAATATAATACCACATGTACCGCCAGGTGGTTTTGGGTTATTGTAATTATACACGTTAAGGAGAGAGCAGTGACTGAACAGAAACAATTTAATGATACCTCTATGTTGTCCGCACTTGGTTCAAGGACAACTGAATACGACTTAAGTGAACCAAAATCAGATATTTTTGAGTGTTTTGAAAACACTACATCCCGTCCATATGTTATTAATATTGAAATCCCTGAATGGAGCGGGATGTGTTTAGCTGGAGACACACTTGTTGACGTAGCATGTGATGAGTCTAAGTTTCCTAAAGGTATAGCCATTAAGGATCTTGTAGGTACTGAAGGTCTTGTATTTTCTTTTGATGAACAAAAAAATGAACCTGTAGTTCGTAAGTACTACAATGTACGAAAAACTAGGGAAAACTCAGAAACTGTTAAAGTCACATTTAAAAAAATACGACGCAACAATGACGGTAAATTCGAAACACAACACGGTACTATGGTAATGACTCCTGATCATCCTGTACTTGTGCAGAAAGGGTTAGGTATTTTTGAATGGGTTTTGGCAAATGATTTAAAACCTAGTGACCAATTAGTAGTAGAGCAACGGCAAGGTGATTACATTAGAGGTAAACAGCGTCACAGGTTAATACAGGAATACCTATACGGACGTAAACTAGTTACTGAAGAGCATGTACATCATGTTGATTTAAATCACATTAACAATACTCCAGATAATTTGGAAGTATTATTAATGTCCGACCATTTTTCATTACATATGAAAAATAGATACATGTGGGATGATGCACTAGATGTTGAACAACTTGTATTAGAGTATAACAACGGTGCAAATTTCCATTCGCTGTCAAAAAAATATGGATGTGATGGTAGTACAATATATGCTAGAATTGAACATCTAGTGAATAAACGGACACAGTCTGAAGCTCTTGGTGCACGTCCCTCAAGCATAGCTAAAAAGTTGATATATAAAGAATGCAATGACTACTATCAACAAGGGTATACTATTTACGAGTTATCTAGTTATTATGATGTACACGCAACAACTATCATGGGTTGGGTTAAAAAAGCAGGCGGGACACTACGTACAGCTCATGAGACCTCTGCATTACGTAAAACCGTAGAGCTGTCAGGGTTGAATCACAGAGTAGTGTCAGTTGAGCCAGGAGAAAAACAAGACGTATACAATATGGAGGTAGAGGATACTGAGTGTTTCTTCGCTGAAGGTATTGTTGTACACAATTGTCCCAAAACGCATCAGCCTGATTTTGCACATATTTCTATTGCTTATGTGCCTAGATACCTATGCATTGAGTCTAAGTCATTGAAGCTGTATACCTTCTCATATCGTTCATATGGCTGTTTTATGGAGAGCACTACAAATAAATTCGTTGATGATATTGTAGCAGCATGTAATCCGTATTGGGTTAAAGTACAGGGTATTTTTAATCCACGCGGCGGTATTGATTTAAATGTAAATGCAGAGTATTACAGCATTGACATTGGCGATTACTTAGAGTACATACCTCAGCACATATTTGGAAAAGATAAAATTCACGTACCTGTTTTTTATTTCTAATCATCTACACTAGGTAAACAATTCACATGCATGTATACTTTGCAGGTGCTACTCGTGTTGAAGAAGGGTTCCCTGAGCTTCAACACGAGATAAGAAAGCGCTTAGTTTCATACCATTACCAAACTGCATCACTTGATAAGTACTACTATGAGGACGAAAGAGATAAGTATGAATCTATCATACTCGACTCAGGCGCGTTTTCAGCGTGGAGTCAAGAAGCAATAATTGATATAGAAAAATACGCTCAGTATATACTAAAATGGCAAGATAAGGTTGACTATGTCGTTAATCTCGATGTTATTCCTGCTAAGCCGGGTGTAAAACCGACCGCTGATGAAATTGAACGTTCTGCTTCTAAAGGGTATGAGAATTATCGATACCTGTTAAGTATGGGTGTGCAAAGAGAGAAACTCATACACGTATTCCATCAACATGAAAATGAAAAATGGTTACGTAAAATGGTGTATGAGGATAAAATACCTTATATAGGATTATCCCCTGCCAATGATATGAACACACTTCAGAAAATGAAGTTTTTAGATAGCTGCATGCCCATAGTAACTGATGCTGAAGGTAAAGCTACAGTAAAGTTCCATGGATTTGCTGTCACCTCTTACGAACTAATGGAACGGTATCCTTGGTTTAGTGTTGATTCAAGTACGTGGGCTGTAGCTGGAGGGAGGGGTGAGATATTCACACCGCAGCTGACAAACGATAAAATGGACTTTACTAAAGCTCCTGAGAAAGTGTCCATTTCTCAAATAGCAAGGAGTAGGGAACATTATCTAAATTTGTTTGATAAGGACCCATCAAGCACAATAGTCAAAAACTTGCTAGCATACTTTGAGTTGCTCAATATACCACTCGGGTGTCAGTTTTTTCTACGGGTTCCTAAAGATTACGTAATAAAAAAGCACAATGGTTTTAAAAAATGCTCAAACTCTTTTATACGTCATATGGAATTTGAGTTGCCCGTTACAGATGGGTTTTTAACTCCTGAGCAGCTTGATAAGATCGATTTAAACAAGAAGCACACTGTCCGGTTGTATGAAGGTCCTGATCATATTTGGGTGGAGCATATAATTGGAAAAGGTGTTATTAACTATTGGAAAGAACGGCAACGGGTTAATGCAATATTCATGAATACTTTTGTAGGTATACTTGATGCACAGGAACCTAGAGCGTACAATCTTAAGCTACAGCCAGAAGGTTTTGGACTTTATTCAAAGAAGAAGGAGTAATTGATGGACTATTTAGTTTTTGACAGACAATTGTTATTGGACACACTAGTAGAAGTTAAGCCAGGTTTAGCAAATAAGGATGTTGTTGCACAAGCTAGTAAATTCGTGTTCAAAGGAAAAGCTGTGTACACGTACAATGACGAAATTGCAGTAATGCATCCCATTGAGCATGATTTGACAGGCGCTGTACCTTCAACGGAATTGTACGACTTGTTGAATAAAATGACTGATACTGAAGTTAGTATTGCTATTGAAGGTACTACTATGCACATTAAGGGTCTCAAACTTACTGCTAGTATACTCATACAGGATGAGATTTTGCTCCCTATGACTGACCTACAAGTACCTAGTATTTGGTCACCTGTACCTCCTGACTTTACTGACGCTTTGACATTCTCTTTATTGTCAGTGGGTACAGATTTGTCGAAACCTATTTTGACATGCGTTCACTGGACACAGGAGTACATGGAGTCATGTGATAATTTTAGGTTGACACGGTACACTATGTCCACTCCTGAACTAGCTGAACCCATTTTATTATCAAATAAAGTAGTGTCTAACCTTAAGAATTATACACCCACCCATTTTTCAATTGAGCCTGGTTGGGCCCATTTCAAAACTAAAGCAGGTTGTGTATTCTCTTGTAAAGTATATTCGGGGACATTTGTTGATCTTTCATCAATTTTCACTACTGTGTATGATAAAAGCATCACATTTACTGACGCGGTTGTCTCACTACTTGATAGGGTACTAGTACTAGCTGACAGGGACATACACGGAAACTCAAAAGCAAATCTCAATGTAACAGGTGGGATTGCAACAGTCTCAGCAACAGGACCTTTAGGTAATGTAACTGAGTCAACTAGAATTAAATCAGACAGCGACATCTTATTTGAGTTCAAAATTGAGACACTTATGCATATTCTGCAACATTCTAAGCGCTCTCTTATTGACACCAATAAAAAATCACTCCAATTCACAGACGGGAAAAAGTGGGTACATGTAGTATCACTATGTTAATTGTATAGCTACATGTAACACTTCATATCGTCAAATGACGGGTAGTTGCCTACATGAACCACATGTAAGCAGCTACCTCTAACCTAACCTTCATACAAAGGATTAGCACATGTCAGGTTTTTTTACAAGGGAAGAGATACCTATTAATAATCAGATTAATAGAGTGTCATGCGAAAGGTGTGGCTTGCATTTAAAATGCAGGAACCCTAAGATTGAAATGTCAGGGGAAGGGAAGAAAGGGATACATGTTATCCTTGACTCCCCAAGTAATTCTGATGATGAAAAGGGTCTCCATCTATCAGGGAAAAGTGGCAAGTTTTTAATTGCAGCTTTAAAAAAATTAAAAATTGACGCCCGAAAAGATTGCACATTTGACTATGCTGTTAGGTGCATGCCTCCTAAAGGGGAAGCTACTAAGATGCATGTTGAAGCATGTACTGGGAAAATGTGGGAGAACTTATTAGAAGTTAAACCAAAAGTTATATTGCTGTTTGGTAACAATGCTCTTGAGTCGTTCTTAAAACCACGTTGGGTAAGTACTGTAGGTGAAATGGCAACATGGCGTGGTTTTGCTATACCTGATAGGACTGTAAAGGCTTGGGTGTGTCCTATGTACAGCCCTAAATTTGTCACGATGAATGATAAACATCCTGTACTAAAACAAATAACGCAAGATGACCTATCGTACGCTATAAAACATATTAACATAGAATTTCCTGAATACATTGACGAAAGACAGCAGATTCGTATACTAAATGATGAAGAAAGTCAAGTACGTTGGCTTAAAACTCTATACGAGAAATCGCTAGTTTCAGAGACTGTCTTAGCAGTAGATTACGAAACAACAGGGTTAAAACCACATGCTCTAGGACATCAAATCGCATGCATCTCAATGTGTTATGATGAAAATGAAGCAGTTTCGATGTGGTATCCTAGTATGACACCCGTAGCACGTAGATGGGTTAAAAAAATATTAACAAGCTCAAAGATTTTAAAAGTTGCACATAACATTAAATATGAAATAGCCTGGACTAAAAATATCCTTGGCTATGATCTACACCCAACCACATATTGTTCTATGCAGGCAGCACATGTGATTGACAATAGGCCCAGTATTGTTGGGTTAAAGTTCCAGTCATATGTGTACTTTGGTTTAATGAACTACGAAGCGCACATACATCCTTTTCTTGAAAGTGAAGGGGGAGGAAATTCATTTAATAATGTATTCAAGGCTCCTAGAACTGAGTTGCAGATATACAACGGGATTGACTCACTGACTCAGATTCGGTTAGTAAATAAACAACTACAGGAGACCGCATATGCCCTATATTAGCCCTCAATTTAAACAAGGTTATGAGTTGATGCACGAAGGGACTGTTGTTCTAAGTGAAATAGAACAGACAGGCATGTGTATCGATGTTGAATACTGTAAAAGCCAGCAAGCACATCTGTCAAGGAAGATTGATCGGCTAGAACGATTATTGCATGAGGACAGTATTGTAAAGGAATGGAAGTCAATCTATCGTGGTGACTTTAACCTGAACTCGAATGCTCAACTTAGTGACATACTCTTTAAAAGGATGCAGATACCACATCCTTTAGCAAGTGACGAGAACCCTAACCCAACAACGGTTGATAAGGCTACTCTCGCAGCTTTAGATGTCCCTATAATCAAGAATATGCTGCAAATGCGAAAGCTGAAAAAAGCCAAGGATACATATATCTCAAACCTGATAAGTGAGTCAGTTGATGGTATACTGCATCCTAGTTTTGGGCTGCACAATGTACGTAGTTTTCGGTCTAGTTCTTCAGGACCAAATTTCCAAAATATCCCAATACGGGATCCTGAGATTAAAAAAGCAGTGCGTAGAGCGTTTATACCTCGTCCCGGTCATGTGTTTGGTGGTGTGGATTTTGGCTCAATGGAAGTGCGAATTGCCGCGTGTGTAGTTGGTTCTACTGAACTCCGTACTATAGACGGACACCAAACAATTACGCATATTATCGAGCGTGTAAACAACAATGAAGATGTTTTTGTTTATGGTTATGACTCTGATAAAAAACGTGTTGCACTCTCAAGAGTGACAGCAGGTGGTATGACTCGTAAAAATGCTGAGGTGTGGAAAGTCGTCCTTGACAATGGTAAAGAAATCATTGCTACACCAGATCACAATTTTATGTTACGTGATGGTGTATATGTTCCTTTAAAGGAATTAAAACAAGGGGATAGCTTGATGCCTTTTTATGAAAAGGTGATCAGTCCAAAAGCTAGTAATGGTGCAAAATATAGACAGATTTACTTGAATAACGGACAAAGTATTCTAGAACACAATTTAATAGCTGAAGACATCAAGGGTACTATTATTAAAGGTTCAGGACTACTAGTTCATCATAAAAATAGTAATGGATGCTGTAACAAACTTTCTAACTTAGAAATAATGGATAGAGCAGAACACATGCGTATTCATTCAATACAAGGGTGGGAAAGAACAAGAGATACAAGAAACAACCTTTTTAGAGATAAGGAATTTCAAAAACAACAAGGGCTAAGATTAAAAAAATGGCGTGAGAACTTAAGTACAGAAGAGAAATTTGAATATGGTAGAAGAATTTCAGATAGTGTGAAAGCTAGAGGAGGAATGATAGGTACTAATAACCCAATGTATGGTAAACATCATACAATTGAGACAAAAGAAAAACTACGTATAACTAAAACCGGCACTAAATTAGGCCCTAGCTGGAGTGCTGGCCTGACAAAGGAAAACCATCCTTCATTAGCAAAACTTTCTAATTCAAGGAAAGGTCAACCTACTTGGAATAAAGGCAAAAAAGGTCTTTATATAACATCTAAAGAAACAAAAAAGAAGATATCTATCTCTAGTATGGGTAGAGTATTTACTGACGAAACAAAAAAGCTTTTAAGTCAAAATAAAATAAAACACTGGGAGCATCTTAGAGAAAGTGGTGAAAAGGTACAATGTGCTATATGTGGAAATGTCTATACAGTTATCACAAATACCCATTTACGCAATAAACATAACATCACATGTGAAGAGTATAAAGAGACGTATAATCACAAAGTAGTATCAGTTGAGTTTGCTGGCTACGAGGATGTATTCAACATTAATGTAGATAGATTACATAATTATGCTGTTTCATCTGGTGTTATTCTCAAGAATTGTTATCATAAAGATCCTAAGATGTTAGAGTATTTAACAGACCCTACAACCGATATGCATAGGGATGTGGCTATGGATTGCTTTATGATCAGTGATCCACAAAAGGTACATAAGGCCATTAGGCAGGAGGCGAAAGGCTCATTTACATTTGCACAGTTCTATGGAGATTATTACGTTCATTGTGCAAAAAACCTCTGGGCTCCAGTAATTAGAGATAATAATCCTTTAACATTAGCTGATGGTCAAACAAAACTGATTGACCACTTAAGAGCGTGCGGGATTGACGACTACGGTGACTTTGAAAAACATATGCAGAAAGTTGAGGATATTTTTTGGAATCAACGATTCTCCGTATATACTCAATGGAAGAAAGATTGGAAATCTGAGTACGATAAAAAAGGGTACTTTGATCTGTATACTGGATTTAGATGTTCAGGGTTCATGAAAAAGAACGACGTATTAAACTACCAGATACAAGGGTCAGCATTCCATTGTTTATTGTGGTCACTAATACAGTTGCATAAATGGCTAAAAACCAATAAGCTACGAACCGTTATAGTGGGACAGATACATGATGAGGCTGTTCTTGATATGCATGAAAGTGAAATAGAAGTTGTATTAGCTAAATGCAAAGAAATTATGACAGTTGATATTGTCAAACATTGGTCATGGATTATTGCTCCATTAGAAGTCGAAGCTGACTTTTGTCCACCAAATGGGACATGGTATGAAAAGACAGGGCTACCTGTTCCACAGAAATCTTTTGTTGATTTATGGGAACAGTATAAAAACGGATATGTTTCTGAGTATTCCAAATGTTTATGACATTTAAAGTATTTTGGGTATTGTATTTTTCGCTAATAGTCATTAAAAGTAAAAGAGGAATAATATGTCATTGATTACTAAATATCGTCCCAACACATTTGAAGGGGTAGTTGGGAATGCTGATACTATCAGTAAAATAAAAAACATGTTAGATAAAGATGATCCTAAAAGAACATTTTTACTATCAGGGCTTAGAGGTTGTGGTAAAACAACTATTGGGCGTATTATCGCAAAGCATGTGGGATGTAACATCGACTTTGATTTTATTGAGTTTGATGCAGCAGCATTAAATGGCGTTGGCCCTGCTCGTGATTTGCGGGAACAATGTCTATACAAAAGCCTAACACAAGGTCCTAGAGTATGGTTAATTGATGAGTGTCATCGGATGACTGATGCTGCTCAAGAAATACTACTCAAGACATTTGAAGAACCACCTGATCATGTGTTTTTCGTATTAGCTACTACGGACCCACAAAAAATTAAACAAACAGTTATTGATAGATTTGCACATTTTAAAGTGCAGCCATTAACTGAGGTTGAGTTTAGTTCATTCATTAAAAAGATAGCTAGACGTGAAAAGGTAACTTTACCTGATGAAGTTATACTCTCATTATATGATAAAGCTGAAGGACGTCCTAGAACAGGACTAAACATACTTGAAAAGCTCATAGGATCTTCTACTGAAGAGATGCTTGAGATGATTAAGTCTGAAAGTGAAGCAGAGAATGAGGCAATTGAGCTGTGTAGAGCACTCATTAAAAAAGAGTCATGGGGCAGTGTTAAAAAAATACTTGCTAGCATAATGATTAAAGAGGATCCTGAAACCATACGTAGAATAGTTTTCGGATACATGACGTCTATTATGCTAAAAGGTACAAATGATGCAGCGTTTGAGATTGCTTCAAACTTTAAGGATCCATTTTATACTAACGGCAAAGGTGATCTAATTTTTTGCTGTTACAACACATGTATGTAATTACATATGAGTAACTACTCCTATAAAGAAGAACTTGGAATTGATCCTGATGCTTTAGATGTTGAATGGTTAATGCAACCGCAGTTGTATCTAAAGTATGCAGAACTTTATGTTAACGCAGAAGTGTATTACGACCGTACTAAAGAAAAACTTGAGCTAGTAAAAGCTACACTAGACAATCGTATACGTAGTACACCTGCTTTATATATGTCTTCTGAAAAGAAACTAACTGAAGCTTCAATAAACAGTATAATAGTAACTGATGAAGAATATAAAAAAGCGCAAAGTATTTTCCAAGCTGCAAAAAGAACATTTAAACTGCTAGGAGTAGCACTTAGAGCTTTTGAACAAAGAAAAACAGCCCTTGAAAATTTAGTCAAATTACATGGGCAGTCGTATTTCTCCTCACCTAATGTTAATGAGCAACGGACATTAGGTGAGTCAGTAAACACGTCACTTAAGAAACGTGAAGATGCACAAGAGAAAATACGAAGACGGATGGATAAGAAAAAGTCTGAGAATAAGGACTAACAACGTAGCACACTCAAAATATTAATCGGAGGTTGTACACATGGCAATGGCAAAAAAGTTCACTTCAATGCGTTCTGATATTCGTAAACAAGCATCTACAAGAAACGTTGGAGGCGGAACTACATTTATACTACCTGAAGGGGTTAATTTTTTCACCCCTAAGAAAGGCACTACTAAGCTCCGTATCGTACCTTATGTTGTATCCATTAACAAGCACCCAGCTGGTCGCGATGTAGGTGATCAATGGTTTGAACGCCGTTTTATGATGCATTACAATATAGGCGCAGAATCAAAGTCGTACATTTGTCCTAAAACTATTGGACAACGGTGTCCTATTTGTGAATATAGACTGAAGTTAGCTAAAAGTCAAAACCCGGATGAAGAGACACTGAAAGAGCTTAGACCCAAAGACAGAGTACTGTACAATGTCGTTGATCTTGATGACGACGAAGATAAAGTACTGTTGTGGAATATTAGCTATTACAATTTTACTAAGAAGTTAGAAGAAGAGATCACGGAGGGTCCTGACGAATACGGTGATTTTCCTAATCCTGATGAGTCCGGTATGATTTTATCAGTCCGTTTCTCAGAAAAGACTATGGGTAAAACTACCTTTCTTGAAACTTCACGTATTGACTTTAAAGAAAGAGGTGTCGATCTTTCAGACAGTGTTCTGGAAAGTGCACTAGACCTTGATAAGATCATCAAAGTACTCCCTTACGATGACTTGGAAGCTATTTTCCTTGAGATTTCTGAAGGTCAAGGTAATAAGAGTAATGACACTGACACTGACAAAAAAGAAAATAAAAGAGAGTCCAAGCAAAAGGACAAAGTAAAAGAGAAAGACGCTGATGACGTTGCCGCTGAAGAAGCTAAAAAAGCCGCAGCTGAAAAAGCCCGTAAGGATGCTATTAGAGCCGCTAAAAAAGCTGAAGCTGAAAAAGAGAAGGGTGGTGATGATTGTCCTCATGGTGGTGTGTTTGGTTCAGACACTGATTCACTTCCTCAGTGTGATACTTGTCCGCAATGGGACGCTTGTATTACTAAGAAAGAAGGTTGATGCTTAGTAGTATATTATGATAATAAGCCAATGTATGTATCATTATACATTGGCTTATTTTGTTTCATATATTAAACACTATTGTGTAAGGGGGTATGTATGCCAAGAGGTGTGAAGAAAAGCAATACACTAGCTATTGACGCTGCACAGCAGGACTTAGAAAGCAATGCGAATGATATTGCACAAGAAGTCGCGGACCAGGTTGAGGAACGTCAAAACGAAGTTAGTAGTGAAGATGATGGTGATACTATTGTTGTTGACGACAATACTGTGTTCATACCTTCAGGTAGCAGGATGCTTAACATAGCTTGTTCTGATAGATTTGAAGGTGCATTTGTCATGGGTAGGTATGTTAATATAATTGGAGACAGTTCAGCGGGTAAAAGTCTTCTAGTGTTATCTATGTTAGCTGAAATGGCTAATGATCCTAAATTTGATAACTACAGATTTATTTATGACGACGCTGAAGAAGCAAACTCTTTCGATGTTAAAACACTATTCGGTTCAAAGTTATATGAGCGCATTGAGCCTCCAGGGTTTGAAAAAATACCTAATACAATAACAGGTGAATTCGAGACAGTGCCCAAGAACTCTGATACAATACAAGAGTTCCAACTAAACATTTTTGATGCGTTTTCTGATAAGTCAGAACGTCCTTTTATATATGTCCTTGATAGTTTTGATTCTATTACGAGTAAAGCTGAATTAGAGACTACGTATAAGAACATCGAACATCTCAGAAAAGGTACTAAAGAGTCAGGAAGTTATGGAATGGACAAACCTAAGATCATAGGACAGATCCTACGTATGATTAAAGGTAAGTTGAAAGAGACACAGTCATTCCTTGTTATAATTTCTCAGACACGTGATGACATTAATCCTATGACATTCACTACTAAAACTAGAAGTGGTGGTAATGCTCTTAAGTTTTATGCAAGTCATGAGATATGGTTGGCAGTAGCTGGGAAGATTAAAAAGACAGCTCTTGGACATGACCGTATTATTGGTGTGAATGTAAAAGCTAAGTTAGGGAAGAACAAATTAACAGGTAAGTTACGTGAAGTTGAATTCCCTATTTACTACAGTTATGGTGTTGATGACATATCTTCATGTGTTGGTTTTATCCTGTCTACTAACCACTGGGTTATGGAGAAAAAAACTATACTAGCTGATGACCTAGGTGTAAAAGGTACTAGAGAGACACTAATTAAACATATTGAAGAGCGTGATCTTGAAAATACTTTGTATGCAATAGCTAATGATAGATGGAATGCAATAGAAGATGCGGTTATTGTTAGACGTAAAAGTAAATTCAGTAATTGAGATAGTGATGCAAGTAGACAAGAATACAGCCATAGTGATAGATTGTGCAAACGTAGGATGGGCAGCATCATATGTATACACATTTATGAAACATGAAGATTCCCCGGTAGGTGTTATATATGGTTTGTTGAAAAGTATACTTGATGTTTCTGAAGTAGTGTATCCTAATCATATCTTTTTCGCATGGGATTCAATGAAGTCAAAGAGACGACTTATGTATCCTGGGTATAAAGCTAAAGATGAAATAGATATGTCAGAAGAAAAACTACTTCAGAAACAGATAACTACACATCAACTGGATTTACTTAGATATGATATACTCCCTGCCATCGGTTTTAATAATCATTGTGCGCATACAGGATATGAAGCTGACGATGTAATGGCATCAATTGCACTACAGCATCCATTTGATATGTTGTTAATCGTCAGTAATGATGGGGACATGTTGCAGTGTATTACTGATAGTGTCTTAGTGTATAATCATAAAGAACACGCATTAATAGATACAGATGCTTTTTTTGATATGCACGGCATACTCCCTAGTCAATGGGCTAGAGTAAAGTCACTTTCAGGGTGTGTTTCAGATAAAGTTCCTGGAATTGAAGGAGTACAAGAGAAAAAGGCAATACAGTATCTCTTAGGTAAAATGCCTAGATCTGGCATAATATATAAACGCATAATAGCAGCTTTGGGTAGTGCTGAATATAAGAGAGATACCGCTCTAGTAACCCTACCTTTAAAGCAATTAAACTTCGACATTCAGCATGACACAGTAGATATTAAGAAGTTACTTGAAGTATGTAAAGAGTATGGATTACATAAACTCATTCGTCCGCAAGAACTAAATAAATGGCGAATTATTTTTAATAATATCCATTAATTTATGTTTACTATTTCGTTAATTATTCGTATCTTGTATTAACTAAAACATATTGACATATATTACAGTTAATCTACTAGTTTTGGAGAGTCATCCTTGTTCAAGAGCATAACGTTACGAAATTTCCAATCGCATATCAATACCTGCGTCCCTCTTTCTCCTGGCATTACTTTAATCACAGGAACCTCAGATCACGGTAAATCTGCTATAGCTCGAGGATTTAAATGGGCTATCATTAATCGCCCTTATAAAGATGTTGGGTTACGTAATGAAACAGTAGATGACAAGACTGAGTTTTCAGTAGCATTAGAACTTGACGATGGTACGACAGTCACTAGGTTTAAGGATAATAATACCAATGGGTATCGTCTATCAACACAAGTTGAGCCTATAAAAGTAATTAAAACTGATGTTCCGCAAGAAATTCAAGATGTATTAAAAATGACTGATATCAACATTCAGGAACAACACAATCCGTACTTCCTTCTTAATGATAAAGGGAGTGCTGTTGCAGCAGCTTTTAATGAAATGGTTGGGTTGTCAGTCATGGACCAGTGTGTTGAGGAAGCTAGAGTTGAAGTCAATTTAGCTAAAGCAGCTTTAAAGAGCACTGAAGTTGAAGTTGTGCGTGTACATAAAGAGTTATCAAAGGTAGTTGATACTACAGACATTGAAGTTATTTTATCTCAAGTACACACACTAAACGCTGAATATATTGCTACAGAATCAAAACTTTCTGAGTTTAACTATATTATTGATGCATATCAAAAATATAGTGCTGCTATTAACGTGTATGCTCCAATAGTACAGCAGTGCGAAGAGGAAGTTGTAGCTATTGAAAAAGTATTTAAACGCCTTGAATTATGCACTGGTAAAATGCATGATATGACCGGTGTTATTGATACATATACAAAAACAAGCACAGCTATACAAAAAATCACTATACCTACTATAAATACAGTACTAATAGAAGATCTACTTACACAAGTAGACAATCTCGACACTACCTGTGTCGATATGGATGTGCTTATTACTAGTTATACTACCTCAAAAACAAAAGTAGCTGATGTTCATGTTGAGGTTGACACAACACAAATAGTTCTTGATGACTTACTATTACAATATACAGACTGTCCTTTATGTGGTTCAGTCCTACACAACTAAACACCTCTTATAGTTTTTAATTATGACAGAATTCAAGTTCATAGCGTGTAGTGATATCCACATACGCAAAACAACGCCCATTGCAAGAAAAGACTTATTTTATTCATCACACAGAAGAAAACTAGCTTGGTTATTTAAATTAGCACAAGATAACAATGCTGCGATTGTCTGTGGAGGTGACGTATTTGACACAGTTTCAATTCCGCACTATATAATAGAGGACATAGTTAGTTTAGCTCTAAGGTACGATGTCCAACTACTCACAGTCTATGGACAACATGATTTACGATATCATGTATATAGTTCATACAAAAACACCCCATTAGCAATACTCCTAACTGCATTACACAACAAGCATTTAGACATACAGCCCTTTGTAAATGATGTAGTCGCTATACAAGGAGCCAGCTGGGGCAGACCAATCCCTGATGTAATTCCAGGAAAATTAAACATCCTAGCCACGCATAGGATGGTCACTGAAAATGGTGGACTATGGGAAGGACACACTGATTTTAAAACAGGTAATGATCTGCTTAATTTGACTAAATACGACATTATTGTGTCAGGTGATAACCATAAGTCATTTATATGTGAGAAAGATTCTAGATTCGTAGTAAATAGTGGGTCATTTGCAAGAACCACAACTCTTCAGATTGAGTACGAGCCTCGAGTAGTATTATTCACCGTAAAAGATAGTGGCATTACTTATGAATGGATTAAAGTTCCTATTCGTGAACATGCACTAGTTTTCAAAGAAGAAGTAATTGAAGAATATCATGACAAACTAGCGTTAACACAGGAACAACTACAGGCATTTACTACTCAGCTAAACTCGTATAAAATGGAGAAGCCTGACTTCATGTACAATTTACAAGAAATAAAAAGAAGCTTAGTTAACACTGGGATTGTGTCAATATTAGATAAGATTGCTCTCAAAGTAGGGCAAAAAATAAAGGTATCATAAGATGGACGATAAAAATAGAGTTCTTGAAGTAAAATCAAAATTAAATGCGTTGTCTACTAAAAAGTCAAGACTAGAAGGACAGTTTGATGCTGTTAAAAAGACAATGGTTGATAAGTACGGTATACCAGATATTGATACTTTCATTAAAGAACGTGATAAGTTGTGCACTAAGCGTGATATGTTACAGGTGGAAATTAACACACTGCTCACTAAAGCAGAGAACCTCCTAGACGGTATGTAGCATGCAAGATTACACAAGTAGAATACAAGCACTACAGACATTTGTAACTAAACAGAAGCTAAACCGTGAAATCCTAAATGAGAGAAGTGCTGCACTCTTAATAGAGAAAACTCAGAACACTGAGTGGGTCACATCAGCTTCCGGAGCACGTGAAGTTATTAATGTCTTAGTACAAAAGACGCTAGATCAAATAAGTGGTAATATAGGACAATTAGTAACTGAAGCCATACACGCTGTATTTGAAAACCCGTATACATTTAAAATGGAGTTTATTACTAGGCGTAATCAAACTGAATGTGATTTATACGTGACTAGGAATAATATAGATAGACATCCTCTTGAATCAAATGGTGGAGGGTTAGCTGACATAATTAGTTCCGCATTACGTTCAACGTTTTTAGTGTTATCAGAATTAAGACCTGTTTTAATACTTGATGAACCCTTTAAATTTTTAAGTGAAGATTTACAAAGTTATTGTTGTGTTATGTTGAAGACAATTAGTGAGCAGTTAGGCATTCAAGTTATTATGGTATCGCATCTAAATGAAATGAAAGAGATTGCTAATAGCATAGTGCACGTAT
>Ga0100380_10003266_pt1 | contig 17260 bp, 14 predicted proteins | sample CryGeymeta201504_FD_80417 | JGI IMG/M metagenome (GOLD analysis project Ga0100380, IMG submission 80417) | Groundwater microbial communities from Crystal Geyser aquifers in Utah, USA - Crystal Geyser metaG 2015-04 | ecosystem: Environmental > Aquatic > Deep subsurface > Groundwater | place... | reverse complement strand
TACCGGCTACCGGAAAGTGCTACAGTACTTTTGAAGTAGCAGCAGAAGTAGACTACTACTACTATTGATTAAGCTTCTTCATATTATTATTATTGTAAAATATAACGACACACAGAGAGAGGAACATCTTCAAAAATTTAAAAACAATAGCAAGGTGCCAAACATAAATTATTGTAGCGAGTAGCTTAGCATTCCTTAAACCTCAACGTTGGTGCATTTGGCCTTTTTGTCGAATCTCTTCAAAATTCCAGCAGTGACCTTTCCGGGTCCAAGCTCGAAGGCTTCATCAAAGTCTTTTCCAAGAACAGAGTTCATGGTATTTTCCCACAAGACAGGAGAAGTCACCTGCTTGGCCAGCAGCTTCTTGATAGTATCAGGGTCGCTGTGAGGCTTGGCATCCACATTACTGATGACGGGAATGCGAGGCTTTTTAATTTCGACACCCTTCAAAGCTTCCTCAAGAGCTCCGACAGCAGGGGCCATAAAATGAGTGTGAAAAGCTCCAGCAACAGCAAGCTTGACAGTCATGCGGGCTCCGAAGTCAGGCTTGGCAATTTCGGCAACGGTATCGCAGGCTTTCATGGCTCCGGAAACAGCGTAGTTTCCATCGCACAAATAGTTGGCAATTTGGATCTCTTCTCCACTCTTCTCCGAAGCCACCTCACAAAGCTCTTTTACCTTATCCGAATCGAGGCCAATGACAGAAACCATACCAGTGTCAACAGCATCAGAAGCAGCTTGCATAGCTTCTCCTCGAGCCTTGGTGACCTTGACACCATCAGCGAAAGAAATGGCGCCAGCAAAGCAAAGAGCCGAATATTCTCCCAGACTTAGTCCCATGGCAACGGTAGCTTTATCAAGAGCCTCTTGACCCTCTTCTTGCTTCAATTTTTCTACAGCAGCCATACTGGCCACAAATATAGCTGGTTGCGAAACTTCCGTAGAATCTAATTTTTCTTTTGGTCCTTCGGTGCAGACTTGAAGGAGATCATACCCCAAAACTTCGCTGGCTTCATCAAAAAGAGCCTTTGCAGCAGGTACTTCCTTGCACAAATCCTCACACATGCCGACAAACTGGGCTCCTTGTCCAGGGAACATGAAAGCGGTCTTGGCGGAAAAATCATCAAAATCACTGTCGGAAACCGCAAGGGGTGCGATTCTGGAGGTAAATTTTCTTGCGGCAGGTGTAAATGCCGAAACCGACAAACGTGCGGCCAAAAACCAAGTTCCCATTGCTAGATTGCGAACCATGATATTCTTTTAATTTCAATGTATTACGCGCTTGAAACGAGTAAAAGTTCAAATAGTTATCCAAATTGTGAGGAGTGTCGATTGCAAAATAATAATAAAGTAAACTAGACTACTACCTGTAGTAGAGTAGCTCTTCTGCTGAAGCCTGAAGCAATAAATGACGTGAGAAAATTGTGGTTGTTAATATGTCTGTTGGCTTGCTGGAAGATACCATCATCGCCTACGTCAATCTCATTTGGTGAGCCACAGAATAAAAGATACCTTCAAACGCACACTTGCTTTATGACTGTGTACTTTGTAGGATTAGAATTAATACAGCTTGCTAGGCTTGCTCATAACCCATTGTCTACAGCCAACCCAACAAACTTTAAACCAAGAAACAAACTAGACTAGCTAGTACTAGTACTAGTCTACTACAAGAAGCAAAGTAGAGTAGTAGATAGCTAGAAGCTCGGATCATAGTCTACTCACGCTACCTTCTCCAGTAAATTAGTATCCTGCGACAAAGCAAACTAAGATTCCTATTATCCCATGTCTGTTGTTGGAAATAATCGAGTAGGTATTCCTGTTGTCCTTCTGCACGATGCCGAAGGCGCTGTCATCGAAGTCGAGACCAAAAAGGGAGAGCTCATCCGAGGGCTCTTGTTCGAGGCCGAGGATATGATGAACCTGTACATTAAGAATGCCGTTGTCAAGGATCAGACGTCGGGCCAAAAGCGAAAGGTGAATCAAGTATATCTGCGTGGCAAAGAAATTGTCTTCATTTTACTGCCTCCCCAACTCGCGTTGGCACCCATGTTCAATCGGTAAGTATTGTATCTTGTATCTTTGCAAGTCGATACGGCGTGGCGTCTGTCGGTGTTTCGTTTCGTCTTTTGGTATAGTATGAACCAACTAGAAACGTGAGAGTGCTTCATTGCTGATGGTAAAGTATGCAGGAAACTTGTAGCTTTGATAAACAAAGGTGTTCTATCGTTGCAGTTAGAGCGGGTGTTTTCTTCGTGTATGACTCGTATCGTATCTCGTATCGACCGGATTTTCTTCTTCTTCAGGTGAGTGGGCATTGATGGAACAACAGACTATTTTCGGTCCTTTTCCTAACCACTCTTCTTCTAAAACTTTGTTTCTCAATAGGATTAAGCACTGGCGAAAGTATGGCGGAGCTCCTCCGGAGGGTGTATCAGGACAAGCAGTGGGCCAAGCTGCCGCGATTCTCAGAAAAGCCAATGAACGTAGACGAGGAGGATTTGGCGGAGGCAGAGGTGGATTCGGAGGAGGCGGAGGGTGCGTATTGTTATTACATTGACGAGAAAGGATGAAAACAATTGTTTGTAGAGTCAAGGAATCTCACGAGCCAACATTTATATTTCCTGTGTTCACAGTGGGCCACCAGGAAGTACTGGCGGCGGGTTCGGAAGAGGTGTTGGCTTTCCTGGTGGTCGTGGTCCTCCTCCTCCTCGGGGTAGTGGCCCTGGAGGTCCCATGCCTGGTCACTATGGTGGAAGATGAGAGAGCACCTAGCATTCGTTTTCCATTGTTGGTTGGCATCGTGTTATGTTCTTTCCGGCAACCTTTTGTGGCTTGTTTAAATGCTGCAGCTATCAAGTAATAATCATAATGTTTCTACAAGAAGAGTTTTTAGGATTCCAAAGCAATAGAGCTATAAGGTAAAAGAGTCACAGATTCCAAAAATCCATCGTATCGACAGTGAACGACTTATCATCGTGGACTGCACTTTGTTCTTATATCCTCACAATCTACGAGGCTACTAGTAACTTTGGAGCGGTCCACCGCCAGTGACGAAACGCACTATTAAGTGCCAAAGGAAGAAAAGAAATCGTCGTTGCTCATTTTTCGAGGTGGTGTTTTGGTTCCAACAGAAGGAGGTGTAAACGCACGTTGGGGAGTTCCAAAGTTAAGTGGTCTAGCGCCATAATTTTGTTCCGCAGGCATGTTGTGCACTGGCTTCGGAGAAGATGAGCTACCAACGCCTCCCATGCCTCCACCTCCAAATTTGGCAGCCATACGAGCCTTTGCCTCATCCCGAAGACGCGTTTGTCGTGAAATGTATTGCTCCTCGGACTCTCCCGTCAATCGCTCAATTCCATTGGGATCTTCTCCTGGCATAACTAGAGCGGGAGCGATCGATCTAGCGGAACTCGGTTGGCTCATTCCACCTCCACCACTGCCCATTCCTCCCATGCTGTTACTGCCGACACCTCCCATTTTGCCTCCGCCTCCAAACTTGGCAGCCATTCGTGCCTTAGCTTCATCTCTAATCCGGGTCTGTCTGGCAATATATTGCTGATCTGTCTCTCCAGTCAATCGTCTCACACCGTTGGGATCTTCACATGGCATACCGCCTGCTGAACCTCCGCCTGTATCTCCCCCTCCAATATTCGACGTGCTAAACGAGCCGAAATTCGTGGACGAAGCTGATGGTTGTGTCATCGAATCAGATCCAAATCCACCATATTTGCTGCCAGTGGTGGACTTTTTGGCCTCAAATTGTCGCTGAAGCTCCATCAATCCATCACTCGCGTCGGGTTCCGTCACCGACTTCGCAACCTGCGAGACGGTCGATGTGAGTCCGCCCCAAAAACCTGCACCAGCATTTACAGCACTTCCAGCAAAGCCCGAAACAGCTTGTTTGGTACTTTCATCCGACACGATTGAGGCAGCAAAATTGAAGGCATTTCCGAGTCCGCTCACCACAGAATCTACACCGCTTCCACGATATCCTGAATTTCGATCGTAATTGGGATCGGAACCAATACCCGCCATGCCTCCAGTGCGAGCAGTGCTTCCGACTCCACCCATACTGGACCCACTAAATTTGGCAGCCATTCTGGCTCTAGCCTCGTCTCTCAGACGCGTTTGTCGAGCAATGTACTGCTGATCTGTTTCGCCCACCAAACGTTCCATACCTTGGGCATCAGTACTGCCTCCTCCTCCTCCTCCAGCTCCCGACATGTGGCTACCGTTACTGCTGGGAGCCGAATTCTGAGAATATTGAGAAACATATGGTTTCCTGGGTGTAGGTTTGGGCAACTGCGTAGGTTCGGGACGTCCTTCCACACGAGCTTTCAAGACTTCTTTGTAGAGTTGGGCAACATCGCTTTCATATTTTTGTTTGACGGGTGTTCTGGCCTCGATGCCGCGGGCTTTTAGATACGCATTGCATTTATCATTTCCGCCGGCTTTCATTACGGCGAGCTGTTTGTCCGTCCAAGAGTCCATGGCGATGGAGCGAACAAAAGAAATGTGGACTCCCAGAGACCTTTTTTTTTAAATGAAAATAATAAGGCGGAGATGAGAAAATGACTAGAATAAACATCATTCTTTAGTAGAAATGAAACACAAATAAATAATAAAGTTGACTGCCAAAAGGAGCCAACCATCTAACACAGAGTTCCCACTTCAATTCACCGACTCTTCAAAAAAATTCAAGCACCTACCGATGAACTCCTGAGCAATCCAAACAAAAAATGGTACCAAAGGAAACGGAGGCCCAATCAGGATTCTTCATTCCACAGTCGCAGCACCTGTTGGAGAAGAAACAAACCAGAAAACAAGGTAATGGTGTTGTTAGTGCAATCCCAACGTATCCGCCGCCAAGAAAGCAAACACAAGAACAAGGCATGGAAAATGGAAAATCCAGACACAAACGAATGATAACGCAGTCGACTTACAATCTATTTCCTGGCATACTTTTGATGACCGCTTGGTCAGCGGCTGTTCATAATAGCAATAATCAAAAGAGACATAAGGTAGCGTGAGAGCGGCAATACAGCAGCAAGAAAAAGGGGCACCTAACCGTGACAACGAAACCGCCTAAGAGATACTACAGGGCAACAGAGAAGACAGACATACCCGTCATTTGCACCATTTTAAAAAGATTTTGTTTGCTGTCAGAGCAAAAGAGTTAAAATTATACTGTTAATTGTCAATTGAACTGTTCACGAGAAGGTTTAAACTAAAATTACAGGGCGCTCTCTTTGAGTCCGTGTGTCTAGCTAGCTTGTGTAATACACTGCCTGAACAATCAGCTGATTTATTGTTAATAATTTTTTGGCTTCTTGTTGTGGCGGATGCGATGAGCAGTGTCGCTGTGATGGCTGCGAATGGCCAACAAGGGCACAATAGCGGTCACAGACCATGTCTCGCTAATGAGAGTCATTTTCGAACCCCGCGGGACTCGCAACAACACAACTGTCTATTCGGTCCAAAATTGGCAACACACACTAATAACAAAAAAGCTGGATTCTCTAACCCTAATGAAACATTTCAACATCAACGGATTCGTTGATCTGCCTCTCTGCCGATTTGAAAATAATAATGCAGTATTTTGTACCAGTACAACACCGCCAGCCAGCAGCAAAAATACTCCTACTCTCTACTCTCACATCACTTTTACAAAAAAAAAAATCAACAGAATTTGCAACTTTCACGCTTAAAGGAAGAAAAATCGACACCATGGAAGACCTAATTCCCATTGCATCGAAGCTGCAGGACGTATTGGGGGCTTTGGGACAAACCACTGCCTTGGATCTGCCGCAAATTGTGGTGGTCGGAGGACAAAGCTCGGGAAAGTCGAGTGTATTAGAAGCCATTGTTGGAAGATCCTTTTTGCCCCGGTACGTTACTACAGTACTTACTACTAGCTACTACTAGTGCCGTATGTTGAAAAGTTTCTTTTGTTGTTTTACGGACGTTCTAGTAACTCACTTGTCCGTCCCTTATCAGAGGATCTGGCATTGTCACAAGACGTCCTTTGGTGCTCCAACTCTACAATACGGCCAACAACAATGATTACGAAACAAATAGTGGAAGTGGCGTCGGAGAAGACGAAGAATGGGGAGAATTTTTACACCAACCCGGCAGACGCTATCACGATTTTGTATCCATTCGATCGGAAATTATACGAGAAACTGAACGCTTGACGGGTTCCAACAGGGGCATTGATCATACTCCCATTCACTTGAAAATCTATTCTCCCCGCGTCTTGTCCTTGACACTGGTGGATTTGCCCGGCATTGCCAAGGTTCCCGTGGGAGATCAACCGGACAATATTGAAGAGCAAATTCTTAACATGTCTCTGGAGTTTATCCAAAATCCCAACGCAATCATTTTGGCAGTAACAGCAGCCAATCAGGATTTGGCCAATAGCGATGCCATCAAATTAGCGCAGACTGTGGATCCGTACGGAAACCGAACTGTAGGGGTGCTCACAAAATTGGATCTCATGGATGAAGGAACGGATGCAAGTGAAATTTTGATGAATCGGGTCATTCCCCTCCGAAGAGGATATGTTGGCGTTGTTAATCGAGGACAGCTGGACGTTAATGCCGATTTGTCCATTCGGGAGGGTACGAACGCTTGAGATTCTCTCTGCGGCTTGATTCTATTTGCGTTTTTATTTTTCATGTTGTGTTCTGACTTATTGGTTTTGCATCACACCATACATACAACCTGCATCCACCCGAAAGGTTTGAAGAAAGAAGCCGCTTTTTTTCGCCAACATCCAGTCTACGGCCGTGACCGTGCTCTTCTCGCGAAATGCGGAACTAGTTGTTTGGCTCAATTCTTAAATGTTATTTTAATGCATCATATTCGGGACTGCTTGCCCGAGTTGAAAAATCGCATTACCAGCATGGCCACCGATGTGAATCAGGAGTTGGAGGCCCTCGGGAGCCCGGGGTCGTCTGGTCCTTCAGCCGGTGGTGAGCTGCTTCGATTGCTCTCCAAATTTTCATCCAATTATTCAGCCATTATTGAAGGACGCGGAGGACAGAATGACTTACGTGGGCATAAAACAAAATGCAACCCTTTCCGTGAATTGTTTGGAGGAGCACGGGTCTCGTATATTTTCACAGAAGTTTTTGCTGCCAGCATCATGGGAGTTGGTCCTTTTGATGGCCTTTCGGACGAGGAAATTCGAACTACCATTTGCAATGCTCACGGAACACGGCCCGCGTTGTTTGTTCCCGAAGTGTCCTTTGATATTCTCATCCGTCGGCAAATTTCAAGGTTGGAGCAACCTGGAGTGCAGTGTGTCGACCTGGTGTACGAGGAATTGCAGAGGATTGCCTCTCAGTCCGAACCACCAGAGCTGACACGATTCCCAAATCTTCGTGACCGCATGATGGAAGTTGTGAACAGTTTGCTCAAACGCTGCATGGAGCCTACCCAGTTGATGGTATCAAACCTGGTGAAGATTGAACTTGCCGTAAGTGATTTTGGGATGCGCGCAGCCTCTGCTGGTTTCGCTTGTGTATTGCGTTTAATTGTTCTTTCCTTGCATCTATTAAATTTCGTACGCACCAAAAGTACATCAATACGAGCCATCCGGATTTTATTGGTGGTTCGCGAGCGGTAGCGCAGCTAATGGAGAAGGTTGGTAAAGAAAACGACGAACGACAACAAAGTTCTATTCCTCGGGGAAGCAGAGACGCCACTGGAAGTGTTGCTCAGACACCGCTTTCGGCTAGCAGTAACTACGGAAACGGTACAGAAGAGTTTGACGGCGACAACGTATCAGAAACTGCTACTGGTACAGTCATGGACTTTATCTTCCGCGGTAAGCCCGCTGTTAAATCGCGAAGAAGCAGTGGCACTGGAGGACCACCCTCTATCGTACACTTGCCCACAGTACCGGATACCATGAAGCAGGCCGACCAGCCACCAACCGAGCGCGACCAAGTGGAAATGGAAGTGATCAAGAGCCTGATTGAATCGTATTTCAAGATTGTGCGCAAGAACTTTATTGATCTGGTGCCCAAAACAATCATGTACTACTTGGTAAACCATGTGACGGATGGTATGCAGAACGAACTCGTAGGTGAACTCTACAGAGAAGCTGAAGTTGGAAACTTGATGAAAGAAGCAGACGACATTGCCCAGCGTCGACAGACTTGCGAGGAGATGTCGGACTTGCTGAAAAAAGCCATGGAAATTGTCAACGAGGTCAGAGATTTCAATACTTTCCGGCCCTAGCTAAGTGCAATTATCTTCCTGCTCAAGATGAACTCCAAAATAGAGTTCTTTTCGAACAAAAGTATGTTAGAGCAACCAAACGATTTTAAGTGCGCTACACAGTCTATGAAAATCTTTAAAAAACGACTCGATTTCTGTCGTCTGCGTGGTTCCTTGGAGCATCTACTGGCCTCCCATCAATGTCAAGATGAGAGAAAATGCAGTTCCTTTTTCAGATTCTGAGACAGAAACCCCATGTAGAGTAGCTCCAAACCCCTCACTCGTCGCAGGCGAAGACATATATCCAGTGGATGAAAAAACAGATCAATGAGTTCCGTCTTCCGCCTACGGTACTATTTACACGATTGTTCCAAATGAGCCTCACATTGGAACATTTATTTCTTTACTGACAGTAGGAAAACGCACAAAGCAATCTGATGGATGAAGTCTACAAAATTAAGTAATGTAAACGAAATCTATTTTTATTGTTTCACAAAAATTTATTTACCCTTTTTAGGCTGCTGCTGGTCCCGTTGATGATGGATGATGGATGGAATTCCACCACTTCCGCTCAGAGCCTTAGGTGCTGTCACATAAGCGAGAGTTTCATGAAAGACCGCATGGATTAACATCCGCCAAGTGGCAAGGGTTGAAAAGATTATACTTCCTATTTTGCTGGTCAGAGGAAAGCTTAGGATCAGTTGAAGCCATTCTCCCCAGGAACGCTCCATCATCAACTCACGGTCGTTCAAAATAAAGCGATACAAAAACATTTCTCTCAGAATCGTTTTGATCCATTGGTATATGATTTTTGCTGCGATAAGACCCACCATCCAGCACTGGGTTTCCACCCGCAGACTGAAAAAGACCCTCCATACGGGAGCAAACGCCAGGTAGATGAAAGCAGGAGTGCATACACCAATAAACATCTGACCAACCACGCGGCCCATCATGGCAGTCCAGATCGGTAAGCGTACCACGGGAAACAAGGACGCGACAAAAGCCACTTCTTCTATCCCCCACATGTGCCGCTTGGCTTGAATCCATCGGTCGTGAAAACTCGTCACTGAATCATTGAGAATAAGCGACCAAACCTTGACAACGGCGGCGTCACCCTTGCCGGTAGTGGCCATGATCTTAAGAGTTGTGTGAAAGTCCTCCGATGTGTTCGAGGGGTCCCAGTAGTTGATCTCATGTGCCATACCCAAGGTGAGGCTATAGTTGGACTGGGTTGGGCGGAAACTCGTTGCTGCAAAGGATTCGTAATGGCATCGTTGCACCTCGAAGGCTCGGACGAGCCAGTTGCATTCGGGTAGGTTTCGGTACGTATTGATAGGAGCATTGTAGAGAAAACGGCGGCCATCGGGCATTCGACAGAATTCTGCCTCGAGTTGCTCGAGGTAGACAGTGTCGAACAGACTGTCTGCGTCGCACGTCGTCACCATGACCTGGAAGGGGTCAAGCCCATACTCCTGACAAGCAACTTTATAGAGTTCCTGACAGGCATAGTTCTCGTTGCTGCTTTTTCCAATGACTTCACCCTCCATCAACTTGTGCGAAGTGCAAAAAAAGGCTTTGAATTTTGTTGAAAACTCAAGCTCTAATGCACGGTATGTTTCGGCAGCTGTGGGATCTCTCTCTTCGCAAGCTAGCACCACCATGGTGTTTTCAGCTAGCGTATTGTGGGCCAAAGATGCAATGGTGGCACGCAAAACTTCGAGCGGCTCCTTGTAATTACAAATAATGACGGCATGCGTCAATCTGGGTACGTTGGAAGGCAGCTGACGGCGACGACGACCTCGCAAAAGCAGAAGGCACGCAGTACCCTCGTTTGCTAGGTCTGCAACGATACTCGCTGCAATTGGAAGGCCTAGCAACACCCATGTCAATGTGTTGTTCTTGAGAAGCGCGTCAAACTGGTCCTCCAAGTAGTCAAAGGCGCCATTGTTAAGGAGTAGAGGGACCCAATACAGGGAAAAGAATGTCATGGATGCCAACGACAAAAGAGGGGCAACGATCAAATATTTCAAATAGGGTCGGGCCTGACTTTGCAGTGGGATTGAGTGGCGGCCGCGACTGATACTCGGATCAAGCAAAAAGTCAAGCCACGATACCGTTGACTGCTGCTTAGTGGTAGAAGAAGGGGCGACCAAAGGCTCCTGAAGTAGGAGGAGGTTACCCTCTTCCAAAGAGACTATGCTCAAGCTGCTGCTACTGCTGGGCGACGTTGGAAGCGTCGCGTCGAGACTGTTGCCAAGCGACGACGACGACGACGACGACGTGAGATTACCAGTATCAAGAGTCGAGGTCGAAAAGCTTTTCTTCAAACCGTTAAAGTTAGAGGATTTCGAAAAGCGGTTACTCAAGGCAGTCAACATATTTTGGCTTTTGTTACTTTTCAGGTTTGGAATTGATGATATTGTGAGCATTGGAACTCAAAAAATTCTCTTTTTATCAATTTGGTACGATAGAGGAAATCGTTTGACCGGTGAAATAGAAATACCGAGGCAATCCAAATAATCGTGTGAGATCGAAGATCTGGTGTTCCTGAATAATAGTGTTCGCTTTCATTATTGCATTATTTTTTACACGATCGATTTAAATACAGTCATTTCAATAAATAATAATGAACTGGACTGTCTGTTCTTGCAATACTCTTGCAGGACGCGAAAATAATTATCTTTTGTACAGTACTACGTACAGTAGTACTCGATTATTCGACTACCAGGTGCGTACCATACCAGAGTACTGTACGTACAAACATTGATTCGCCGAAAGAGGATTCCGAAGTTTTCCCCTCATCAACACAATTAAACCGAACAGCTGCATCTGCTGGCTGAACATAAAGATTCAACAGCATATTCAGTATTCAGCTATCCACATGATTCGCTCACTCTCGACAACTCTAATCACTGGCAGTTCCCCAACCGAGACAATGACGAGCAGTAACGACACCATCAGCAATAAGCCGGACAAACCGAACACAAGCACAACTCGACACTGTGGTTACGACAACTGCAAGGTAAAAAGAAATGGGCAAACAAAAGACGAGTCACGTACTGATCTTTAATACCTCACATTCATTCATTCATTCGCCCGTTCACCCAACGTACAGGTAGTATTCATGATGCTGGTAGTGCTCTGGCATGGTGCTTCTCTATATATCTTAGAAGCAACACTATTGTGGGGATCTTCCTCGGGTGAAGGTGCTGAAGCCATGAACAACACAGCCACAACGACAGGTGCGTCGCCATGGTGGGAGCGGGCAGAACATCACCAATTGCACCACCATCCAGGCTGGACGCCGTTCGTTTCAGATATGGTGATCCGATATTGGCTGTGGACTGAAAAAGTCGCCGTACCTGGCTTTTGCTTCCTAAGCGGATATTTCAGTAAAAACTTTCTTGCAAAGCAGCATCTATTAAGGGACAGTTGTCTTGACCAGGGTGAGAGTGACTCGGAAAGGCTTCTTCAAGAAATTCGACGAGATCAACAGAAAGATCAACTACGCTGGAAAAAAACGATTTCTACTCTCTTGGTGGGCCCTTTGCTTTGGCAGGTGCTTGCTTGGGTCATCAGCTGCCTCGCAAAAAGCCTGTACGAGAGCCAGCTGGATGTAACACTACACGCAAAGCTGGATCTTTGGGATTACTTGGGAACATGGTATCTGTTCTCTCTTTTAATGTGGAGAATCTGGACTACTGTTTTTTTGTCACGTATACGACAAGACAAGAGGTGGCTTCCGCTCCTAATTTCCATGGTCTTATCATTGGTGTCGGTGCACACCAATCGAGGAGGACCCCAGGAGATGCGCATGCGACTTTTTTACTTTTTCCCGTATTACGTTGGCGGACTATATTGCGATGAGACAGTCTGGCACCGCCTGATTATATGGTTTCGGCGGTTCTTCATCTGCCGGAGAAAGGCGGACGGCTTATCATACCAGGTATCACTCAATGAGTTGGACCGCGCAGGACGCACTATTGGATGCTGTGGCATTATCTTAACTCTCTGGATTTGCCAGGTCATCCCTAGGGACCATCTCGCATGGATATACAGTATAGACAATTACTACTGGCTGCCTCATTTGATTTTTGGGCTCCAGTACATAGGGGCAGGCACGGCTGTGGCTGCGATCATTTTGGTTGTCAAGACCATTCCGTTCCCTATCTTACCTTTTGGGCACTCCAACTCGACCCTGGCGATCTATGAGGTGCACTGGCCCTTTGCCAACTTCATCGCCTGGGGCAATTTGCCTTACACTGGTATCACCGTTACTTGGTTATCCCTTGTCCAGTACTGCTTTTCACGGCTTCCACCACTGCCCGCCGTAATTGCCGTTCACTTAGTCTGCTACGGCATTTGCGTCGTCCTGGGGAATCGGATCCTCTGGGAAAAGACTGTTCGTCACGTGTGCGATCCAGAATGGGCATCGAATTGGTTTTTAACGGAGAACAAGATCGGTCAGCTCTTGCCACTTTAAAAGTATACCCCACTTCTCTACTATTACACTAGCTAACTACATTTGGATGTGTCTGCAAAACAATTCGAATATCTAATTATGGGGATCACAACTTTCTGTTAAAATTATGGAACACATCATGTTTTATTTTCTTCATCTTCTCGTCGCTGTCGATTATTTACAGGTACGCAAGTAATGCCCTTTTTTTTCATGGTTAAGTCTTTCTTCCAATTACTCCCTGAGGTAAGTAGTAGTAGCTTGTTGGTGGTTGCTAAAAGTGGTGGTAGGGTACGGAGCTTTTAAGAGAGGAATACCCAATCGCCGAGGAATCTTTGCTTTGCGAACGTTCTCGTGCAAAAGCGAATAGGCCTGAAATTTACTCCGAGTAGTTGCTAGTGGTACCAGTACTCGCTGGTACGCGAAAGCACGACTGCAACGATCAAACCGCGAATAAAAATCCACACAGTCATGGTTGATTCGGATTCGTCAATCGTTCATAATCGTTGATCGTTGTTGATCACAACATCATTTCCATCTTTCAATTTCATTTCTCTATTAGAAAAGGGATACAAATATCTTCTACGGTAACTCGATACAAGCTTAAACACCCCAATAATGATGAATAAGGATGACAATTCCAGCTCATCGCCCGGCAGAACCAACAAGAGCGTGTTTTGTGCGCTGCTCTTGCTAACGACAGCTGCACTCTTGTTTGTAGAAGTCGAACGGAATTTCAACCTCGAGCCACAGCTGTTTGATAAAGAAAGAATTGAAACAGATAGTCCATTGGCCGAACCACACTGGTGTCAAACAGCCGATGAATACAGCAATGGCCGATGGGTCTACTATGACGATGATTCATCGACTTCTTCCAACAATGTAGGTTATCCATATTGGAGTGACCCAGATCCTGTCTGGGGACCCCGGTGCACCCAGCTACAACAGAAATACCAAGAGAGCGGCGAAAACAAAGAACTACTCCCTGACTTCTTGAGATACAAATGGCATCCCAATAGCAATTGCGAAATGGCGTTGCAACATGGGCGGACGTGGGACAAGAGCCGCTTTTGCCAACAGCTAGCAGGGAAAACCATTGGAGTGTCAGGAGACAGTCTGAGTCAACAATTTGTTCACAGCCTCATGGGATTTTCTAGAGGGTCAGTGGAAGAACACACAAAATTCGTCATCCCTACCAATTGGGGTGATGATATTCCTGGCCATTGGGTTAAACTTCGGATACCTCTCTGCTCCAGCCACGACAGCGATGTTATAGGTACCGAAAATAACAATTCTGCTACTAGTGACGATGTGACTTTGATTTACCAGCGTTGGGACAAGTACCAAGGCGGTCAGAAAGACAGGGCTGCTCTCACGGAGCTCATTCAAGAATCCGATTACCTTATCCTGAATTGGGGTGTTCACTACCAAACTTGGTCCGATATGGAGAGGGCTACTGATGATCTCGTATCAGTATTGGAGGCGCACTGGCGCCCTCCTCACAAGCAGCCAGAACGGCTTTTCTGGAGGTCCACCAACGTCGCCCACGCCAGCTGTTCAATGGCAACTGAGCCCCTGGGAATGACACGAAATCAAACAGACAGTACAAGGGGCAGAAATGGTGCAATCAATCCAACCTCTGTCATTCACCACCTCTATCACACGGAAGAAATCCTGATGCAAGATGAACACATCGTCAGGCCGCGCTTGCGAGCCAAGCTTCCACAAATGACATTCCTGCGGGTCGAAGAGTCCACTCTGCAACGGCCTGATGGACACCGAGTGGAAGGCTTTAAGGGGCAGGAGGACTGTCTCCACTACTGTGAGCCTGGGCCAATTGATCACTGGGCCGAGCTCTTTTATCATTATGTGGTGGCTCTCAAAACCTAATTGAAGTAAACAATAATTTTCTTTCCAGTTTCTTTCTTCTTTGTCTGCTATTGACTGCTTCTAAATTTTCTCACAGAGAAATCAGCCAGCATGAAGTATAAGACGTTGGCATCCTACTTGTTTCGTTCCAACAGGCTGGGCCGCTAGAAAACAGGAATTCCACTTTGCAAAAGTTGACGACGATAGGCCTTCTTCACTTTTAGACTATGATCAATCTCTTTTTCCCTTGCAAAGCTAGCTGGGGTCTTCTTAAAAATTGAGCTTCACGAAATCAACGTCAATGTTGCTCTGGACTTGTTCCTGGTAATTCAGCAATTTTTGGCTTGGCAGTTCTCAAAGGCATCGTCTCCGAATATTATAAGCTGCTCGAATCCCTTGTTCCTAGCCATAGCCTCTGTCAAAGCTGCCACTTTTAGTATGCCAGAATTCGCATTGGTCGAGGCGAAGTTTTCTCAAAATATGATAGTGGGTAAGGTAGTTTGCTGGGCATTTGCTTGCATTTTCACCAACTGGAAATTGACATACTGTATCACAAACTTGAATTCTCGGCCAAGCCTCCGTTTGGAAATCAAGCGTCCTGCTTGACCATGTCCACCAGACTTAGCATTTGGAAATCCGGAAACCAAATATGTGCTGTGCCTTCCGTTCTCCAAACTCTATACTATTCAAGGTGGTAAACAGAGATTCCGACAACAATGGTTTTTCTACATTCTTCTTCCGCCGGTCTCTCTCAAGCCTTTCAGCGCTAATTTTCCCAGGCCGCCTGTTGGTGCGGTTGCGATGCATTTTCAGAAAGCAAGAGTGATCCTGTCGCATCGAACATGACACGATTAGAATGCAGCATTTTTGCATTTTTAATATTCGAAGTGCTTTCTTGGCGCACTTTGCACAAAGTTATAATTTTTTTTCGCCTACTACTACTAGTAGTCTTTCGTCATGAACGAAAATCTTTTAGGTTCCAAAGTTGCCATGTAATACTTGACCAGGTATTGGCAGGGAAGGGGATGAGTGCGGGCTAACTAAACATTTAAAGATTGGAAGAGACGAATTTACTTAAAGCATGACTTCCTAAGCAACGATCACCTGTCTCATTTCTGCGAGTGGTCAGTAGATGCTGAAGTCTCGAACGGATGTCGCTTTTCCTTTCTTGTTTGCCATCTCGGAGCTCCCAAAAGATGACAAGACACCAGCAGTGCGCGAAAGAGATTGAGCACTGTGGTGTTTCTCCCCGCACATCTCATCAGCAGATTGGTACGCTACTGTGTCGTTTCTTTTGAATTGAGGCATTCGCTGTCTATTGGCTAGTTTTTTCCATTTATATTCAATACGTACTCTAACGGGTGCAAGTTCTCGCCGCTACTAGCAACAATTTATGATACAGCATCTTTCATTCCTTATTACACCCTTATAAAATAATCAACTTTCTACTTTCGTACAAAATTGTACCAATACGTAGAAATATCATAAAAAGTCTAATCACTGAAGGGAATGCCAGCTGCTTGCAATCGTTCTTCGTACGACTTTTGCACCTTGACATCCTTATAACCTTCTCCTCCGTCACCCTCTTCAGGCTCTTCTTCCAATGCTACAACAGCCGTGACTTCCGGAATGTAATGTTGCAACATATTTTCGACGCCTTGCTTCAAGGTAACACTGGAGGAGGGGCATCCAACACAGGACCCCGCCAATTCGACCGTGACCAAGCCCGTATCTTCTTCGAAACTGACGTAGCGAATATCACCGCCATCTTCCTGAACAGCAGGCCGGATCCGACTCTCAATGAGTTCTTTGATCATAGCGACGACTTCATCGTCGTCGTCCAGGATGGTGGTATCAATAATTTCGGGTTGATCTAGCAATGCGGGTGTATCACCGTCGAAGAAATTCATCAGAACGTCAAGAATTTGCGGACGCAACATCTTCCAGGGAGTTTCTACCGACTTTGTAACAGTAACAAAATCAAATCCCAAATACACACCCTTGACTCCGTTTATCTTGAAAAGTTCCTTGGCCAGAGGCGATAATGCTATTGTAGTGACGGGATCGGCGTTGGTGACATAAAATCCGTTCGTGTCTCCTTCTTGCAGCACAACAATTCCAGTCGGCACAAATTTAACCGACTCTGGATTCGGTGTATCTTCGGACTGGATAAAGATCGAACGCAATTGTTGTCGGTGCTGTTGCTGAGACGGTAAGCGAAGGAAGAGCGAAGACGAAGAAGAGACTGCATGAATGGGATTGGATCGTGTTGCGGATGTTACCAAAAAATGAGAGACAGATCTAGTGGCTGCTGCGTTGAGTGTTGGAACACGACGAGAAATCCTGCTTGCTGCCGTGAAGGAACGGATAAAACGGGTGAGGGCTGATTGCATCATGGTTGTTTGCTAGAAATATAATACGAGTTGTTAACGCAAAACTGAAGAAAGAAATAATGTGTTGCAATTGTGATGCGATGTTGTGTTTGTTGAAAGAAGTCCTTACTCTACTACTACTACTCTAGTAGTAGTAGACTACTACTAGCAGGGTCTACTACTACTAGCTAGCTAGTAGTAGATGAAGACCTCTATTACCACCATTTCCGAGATTTTTCTGTCTCGAGTTTTGGATAATGGAAACTCGAGAATATTTTCATTACATTTCTCTAAGTATTTCAGCCGTTAAATATTAACGGTGGTCAGTGCTAGT
>Ga0100380_10003264_pt1 | contig 17268 bp, 24 predicted proteins | sample CryGeymeta201504_FD_80417 | JGI IMG/M metagenome (GOLD analysis project Ga0100380, IMG submission 80417) | Groundwater microbial communities from Crystal Geyser aquifers in Utah, USA - Crystal Geyser metaG 2015-04 | ecosystem: Environmental > Aquatic > Deep subsurface > Groundwater | place... | reverse complement strand
GAACGAACCTCTACGACCAGATTCGACAAGTGGTCATCTTCAAAGGACTGGAATAATGTCAAGAAGGGCGACTTTGTCCGCTTCTTTGAAGACAAGGAGATGAAGGGGCGTTCTGTTGTCGTGAAAGTCGAGTCTATCGAAAGAATCAACATGGCTTCTTTCACCGACGCCCAGCATGAAGAGTGGAGTAAGGCAGAAGGATGGTCGGTTCTTCATTCCAAGGAGAACGCAAGAGAAGGCGCCTCAGGGCTTCAGATCCGCTATACTCCGGTTCTCGGGCAAAAAATCATTGAAGGCCGCGGCGCCAAGCGGAATCTTGAGAAGGTAAAGGAAGCTCAAGCTGAAAAGGATATTGCAGTTCTTTCGGGAGGAAAGATTCCTGTCGACAATCAGGAGCAGCGCAAAGCGGCAAACCTGATGGCTGCCGCTCTGGCCAGATCCATGTAAGATGCCTTAAGGTTTTATCTGCATTAGGTCTTTCTTGGGCTCGAAAGTGATCCAGGTTCCCATATTTTCATTGTGGGAGACAGGTGCTGCACGCATAACCGGGCCGAGCATATCTGCGATCGGATGATCAATGATCTCTCGAGCCTGTTTTCCTATGATCGCAACCATCATGGTTTTGGGTATTGCAGGAACCAGAAGCCGGCCTCTTTCCCATAGGACACCTTCCTTGATATAGACTCTCGAGGTGATTTTTCCTTCAGTTGTCCCGAAGTTTATAACCTCCTTTTTTGCCTTGGGCTTTCCCTTGATGAAACCCTCGAACTGAGCAATATCCATCTTTACGGATGTCTTTTTCTTGCTGTGAATTTCGGGGATTTTTTCAGGGTAATACTTTTCCGTCAGACCCATGAGGAACGTTGTAACAGCGTCGATTTCGAGGAAGTCCTTACCGTTTTTACGTATGATATTCTCACGCCTTTTTAACCTTGAGGCAGCAAGTTTCCCACCTTTGAGAACGTCGTTCATCATTGTTGCTGGAGTATAACTTATAAGGGTTTTGTTTTGGATTGCTGAAGCACAGTGATATTCTTTCAGAACGTTTTCGGCGTTTCTTTCGATCACGATCATGTATCCCACGCTTTCTTTCATGGGCTCTGCCTTAAGCTTATGGCCGATGCCTTCGTATTTTACGAAGACACCGATGTTCATGCGTATTTCCTCTTCGCCTTGTGCGTTTCCGATCTTGTGGCAACTCAGGCTGAAAATTGGAGTTGCAGGCCTTTCTTCGGGCCATCCGCCTCTTATGAAGTCTTCTCGAACCAGCTTTGGCAGATGCTTGAGACAGTCTATGTTCTCCAGCACGTGATCTATTGCCGAAAATCTGTCTTTCTCGATTGAGAATGCGTGAACCATCACTCTGGTGATGATTTCATTTTCGTTCTCGCCTTTTGACAAGTATATCTCGAGGTTTTCTTTGTTTTGAACAACCCCGATTTTCAAGGTTTTTCGTGACAGTCCAATGTATTCTTCAACCTCGTCTTTTACCTTTTCAATGATGGTTTCATCAATCTCGAAGGGCTCATCGCTGAATTGACATTCGTATCGGTTGAAATGGATTTTGTGCTCGCCGCATGCCCAGACGTATCCTTCGTTGCTTCTTGCGTATATTGATTTCCATCTGTTTACGCCTGGTGACTTTCTGTAGTTATGGGATTCTGTGCCGCTTCCCGAGTAATCCTCTATGATTCCTCGTTGTATCTTATAAGTCCATTCCAGCCATTCTTGCAGCGTTCTGGAGTTGATCTGCTTCCTGATTTGATCGGTTGTTCTGAGTTTCTTTGAAGTTTTTGCCATGTAGGAGGCAAATGCAATACGAAGAACTTCAAGCCATGTTACCCTCGGGTCAAAATAGGGCTCATCTGAATATCTGTAATCCTGATCACGTATCAGACCGTCGACGATTTTCTTGGCGTGGATATAGCGTGGATCCGTGATTAGCCGATCGAACGTCATTGGTGTCTCTCTGATCTGTTTGATTCAATAGGCTATTGCATAATCAATCTTGGGGCCCTCGATCACGATCCATATCTTGTCGCCCTCGGTTCTGATTCCGGTGATTGTTGATGCGTCATATCCTTTGTCGATTTCTTTTTCGCCGGTTTCAGGAATGCTGATTACATCCCTGAGCTTCTTTCCGGTCAGTCCAAGGCTGAGAGAATAGGGCACATCCAGTTGAACGCCTGATTTTTGTAAACTGATTTGCCGGCCGCCTATGACGATAGTCCCCAGAACCAGTATTTCATTATCTTTGACGTCGATATACCCGTTAAATGTGACCTGATTTCCGGCTATGATTTTGCCGTTCATGTAGTGAGTCAAAAAGGCGGCTTGCCAACAAGGAATCATTTGCATGATGCTTCTGCCTTTCTCAATGCTTCTTCTTCAGCCTTCAGGACATCTTTCAGGTCTGTGATTGGCGGAGGGGCAACGACAGTTTTCATTTTCCAGATTTCGAAGGTCATATCAGGGCCTGCGGCTGAGATGTATTTAACAATGCCTTCTGGATGAATTATCGGAATATCGATATATTTGCTGATCTTGTTTCCAGGAGCGCTATCAATGATGCTTCGTGGGAGATGGAGACCGGAAACCTTGATGTAATAATGGGAGGATCCCCATGATATCCTGACATCGGGATGATTGATTGAGACCAACTGCAGCTTTCTCATTTTGAAAGTATGGCTACTGCTTGACAGTATGACCTTATTTCTTCCTAAGGTCGCTTTGATCTTGTCCATCCTCTCGCTTTCGAGGAAATCCTGCGCAAGATTGCTGATCCCTTTGGGATTATCCTTTTCAATGGCAATTTTGAGAAAATCCGGAACTTCCCACATCCATTGTTCGAGCGGGGGATTATCTTTCATAAGTGCCAATGAAGCGCTGATTCTGGCCTTATTTATGTGATGCTCCAGCATTCGGTCCAGCGGTATTAGCTGTTTTTCAAAATCATCACAGGCACTGAGTTTGAGTGAAAGATAGCCGGCGCCTCCGTTGAAGGTGATACCGATCACCTGCTTCTTCATCATTCGTGCATTGATTTCGAAGTAGCCCGGCCAGGCTGATATTGCCGCGGTTCTTTCGAGGATATGATGTCTTTGCGCAGCGGGAATAGATCTGGAGATTCCCCTGCTGTGCATAGTTTTTCCTATTTTGTGGCGCCCATGCTCATTTGGTCATTCATTGATTCGCAAGTCTGCGCGTCCATTGCGCTGAATTGATCGGAAAGCTCTTCTATTTCGTGTTCATCAAGCGGCCGCTGCTCTGTCATTATCTGGTGCCGGACTTTTGCACTGAAGACACTCTGACAATCCGAATGCATTGCCTGCGCATACTCGTCTATTTCTGCACCGCTTATTGAATCGTCATCAAAGATGTAGAGCGCCAGGCTGATTGCTATGATTGCTATGATGAGTGCAGCCCCTATAACCACAGGATCGCTGATGAGGTCAGGGGCTCTGTCCTTGAATTTATTTGTCATCATCGTCTGCTTTTAGGATTTTTTAACGCTTTTCCCAAGGCCCCGAACAGAGCCTTACCAAGGAACAGGGACATACTGGTCTTCAAGAAGAATGAATCTGTTTTCGAACCGATCGCCGCCTGCAAGAACGGTAAGCTCTATTTCCTGTGTATTCCCATCAAGTATCAGGTTTTCCGGCAATGCCGGCTTTTCCTGATCTGTTAGCATGGCCACAACGCCTCCGGCGATTTTTGCGGCTTCTTCCGTGCTGCAATACAGATCGTATGTCATGGCGACAATGTCTCTTGCATGTTGCCATGCCTTAAGCGCCTGCCCTCTTCCTTCTGCTGCGTAAAGATTGGTTACGAACGCGCTAGCCTGACTTGGAGTTTTGAAGATCATCATTCCTGCCCACCTTGGAGGGAGGGATTTTTGCCGCTTTATCTCGTTATCCATTCGTCGGCCGAGCATGAATTGCTCGAGGCTTGTGACATGGATACTCATTTCTTGTTTTCCTTAATTCTTGGTAATTCAGTTTTTCAGGGTTTGTCGGGTTATTGGTCCAAACACTTTTTCCATTTCGATGTCTTCGACATCGTAGGCGATATAGGTTTTATTTTTTCTGCACCAGGCCGATGTTGCTATTGCATCCTTCGGGATCCCCGGGTGGTCTACGATATCGCGGAGCCGCTTAAGTTTTACGCTTTGCAACACGACTTGAGGTGTTTCTCCCTCAAAGCTTACTTCATTATGTCTGAAGGTTATTCCCTTGTTTTCACCTTCCCAGTGATAGCGTCTGTTTGCATAAACGATTAAGGAATCCTGTTGCTTGGGATCGTCACAGATGAATTTCCGTATGGGTGATATCACGTCTGTATCGACCCACGCTTTTTTAAGATCTTCGAATGGCAACTTCAGCATTTTCATCATCGAGAGGGAGACAGCATCAATCGATGTATGACCCGGATGTAGACGTCTTATCCAGCTTTCCTTGAAGTCGATCGATGCCAGAACATGCTTGCCCTCAAGTCCTTCGACGATGCAAAGTTTTGGATATGGCAGGCTATGTTTTTCGCCGACGCCCGGTCCTTCTTCGATGGTGAAGTGGGCTGTCCCTATTCCGTTATCATTATCTCGGGCCGGCGTTATGCTGTTGACCGTGATGAAATGTGTCCAGTCTGTTATTGGCATGGCTCAAGCTTTCTTGTCTTGGCATACCATTCTTCCGGCGTTCCGTTTCTTTTCAGAAAGCTTCTGATTTCAGATCTGACACGCGCTGCATCACCTTCTTCGTCATATCTTATCGGGTCATATTCAACCATAGTGGCCATGAAATTTTTCTCCATCTTCTGGAGTTCACGCCATGGATAGATGTCCGAATGACTTTCCATGGGATAGGTAAGGAAACTTGTTTTTATAACGATCTGTCCTCCTTCTGAGCTTACGCAGAGAACCATTTGGTCTTCGAAAATTTCCTGAACCTTATCGTCCCCGCAATGCGGAAAATGGATGAGATCGGTTATCCTGTCTATTTTCCCATGCTTGATCGATTCGGGCATTTCCATGTCGATCTTGATGCAATCATTATCAATCCAGACGGTGTGTTCGCCTTTAATCTTCGATGAGATTGTGGTTTTCTTTGGCGTGAAGGACATGCCGTTCGCAAGCTTTGGATGCTTGCGCTGGATTCTTTCGTTCCAGATTGTGTTGATCGTGGCATCATAATGGGCATAGTGGCTTTCGTCGACCTTTCGGCACGCGATTTTCAGGCTCATCCATGTTTCTTGCAAAATATGCTTCAATATCTTTTCGTGGAAATTATCCTTGATTTTCTTGGTCTGGATATCGATGGGATATTCGTCGTATGTCTTTTCATGTTCGCCGGTTATGAGTAGGGCTTCGTTCGAATAGCCTCCACTGATACATCCTTCCGGCCGTTTCAGGAGGCCAGGAAAACTGATCTGGTTATCCTTGATTTCATGTCCGGCAAGAAGACTGATTTTCTTGACGCGTTCGCGAATCTCCGCCTTGTCTGCGTCGCTGATTGCGAAATGCGTTACGGTCATTTTTTATTCCTCTGCGTCCTGCAGCCATTTTGTCAATTTCGGCCACTGCTGTATATTTTCCATGAAACCTGCAGCTTGCAAGCCATTGATTCCAACATAACACCTGTTTCCAAGCTGAATGCGCATGATGGCGCCGTTGTTACCGTATTCTTCATCTTCTATGATGACATGCGGCATTATGCTGTGATGAATACCGAAGGCCCATGCCCATGCGGTTGCTTCTGGATCTGAGCATTGCATTAGGGCCCGAGCCATCGGGCTTTCCAGATTATCATGATCTATGGATATTCTATCGAAATACTGGCACATTTCATTTTCGAGAGCGCTGAGGTCATCCTCAGCTTTTTCCCTGAATATTCTGGGAAGACACGCCAGGTGTCCTGCCTCGTGAAGTATATTGGATATCTTGGCTTCAGGGTGATAGTGAAGAACGCCCTTGATGATTTTGACGCCTTCAAGAAAGCCGGTGGCATTTTCGTCCAAACAGGTTTGCAGACCTATTTCGGAAAGGCCACTGATTACTCTGTCGAATGGACGATTGCCTTGGCTCATAATTTCTCCCGTTTATCACATAAAAGAAAAACGGGAGAAGCATCTCTGCTCTCCCGTCATCTTCTTGCCGCTTGCCTGATTTTTGGATCAGACGATTGCATTCATGAGTCCCAATGAAAGGACAACAGACACAGCGAGCATAGCCATGTTTCTGAGGTAATCGCGTGACATAAGCATTTTAAAGGGTCCTGTTTTTGTTTGGATTTCGATTAGGAAGACCCCTCCCCTTTTTTTGCGGATTTTTATCCGTCTTGTGTTGGTCGCCCACATAGTTTGAAGTTTATGTGAGTCAACATGTAATTTCATCTTTTGGTAACTTTATTCTTCAATGTGGGAATAAAACCAATATTCAGGCAGCTTTATACCAGCTTCCATCGTCTGTTTTTGCAAACTGTCGCTGTAACGTCTGCCTGATCTTTTCTTTCCAGAATTTTGTTCGGGTTGGTCTTTTGGGTGAAATCTCTGCATAGATTGAATGCAGTGGCGCGACTCCGCCGAGGTTTTCGATGGCCTTGTTTACGACTGCTGCCCATCCTGAATGGCCTTCCTGCAAGGCCTTTTCATATATTTTGGGCATATCTGAGATAGCTGCTGCCTCATGATAGAGTATGAGCCCTGCCAAATGAACCTTTTTGTCTCGTGTGAACCGGGCAAGCATTAGGGGTTTTGACAGTCCCTGGAATACGTTTCGAGGCAACATTTCCTGACTCATGGACCAGCTCTCGTTCCATCTTACGACATTTGCTGCTGTCTGGAAGAAATAAGCTGGAAGGATCATTACGACCTGTCCGCCGTCATCAAGAAGGCTGTGGCTTCGGCTAAGGAATCCGTCGAATACATCGAGATCAAAAGGGGGATTTCCGATAATGGCATCGGCCTTTGAGACCGGAAGCTCTACTGTCCGGTAATCGCCTGTGATGACATTATGTCCTCTTGACCTTGCGATACGCGCCAGATTTTCATCACACTCGACTCCGATGTTATGATATTTCTGCGGAAGAACATCGAGGAAGCGACCGATGCCGCATGATGGTTCGATGATCACTGCGTTGTCCTGAAACACAGGAAGAGCATGATCGACAATAGCTTCGGCAGCCCATGATGGCGTCATCCATTGGCCGAGTCGCGAATCGAATCCTTGCTGATTCTTTGCCGATTCGGTTTCGAACAGGTCTCTTACCATTTGCTTTCGACCTTCGTTTCAAGCTCTGTGATTTCGCATGTTAGCGGGGCGATTTCCTTCAGGCATGCGATTACTTCACCGACATCTTCCTCTGTGAGATTCCAGTTATCCCACTTTTTATTGCCGATTTTAATTTCGAAGCTCTGCTTGGGAGACCTCGAATATTCCTTGATTCGCTGTATTGTGCACTGATCTGCATCCATCATTACAATGGCAATGTTTGCGATATCTTCTTCGCGTTTGAAATGCTTGTGGCCGGCGGGGCAGGCCTCGAGGAACTTGCTCTTGTAATAGCGCATCCGCTCTTCAGCCTTGCCTCCGCCGCCCATTCCAACAGTTGTCGTTGCAATCATTGCAGCATGATAAAGCATTGCTGCATCGGCGATATCAAAGGTAAGCGTTCTCAGTCTCTCGCCGTTTCCGTTTTCATCAATCGGGAGCGACTCTAGATTCTTACCCATAAGATATCCTTTTTTAAGCGATTTTTCGTCCAAACACCGGACGGCCCGTATCATTTGCCGTCTGCCGGCCCTGCAGCAGCATCTTCAGCTGATTTGGCATGGGGGTTTCGAACTGGAGACCCATACGGTCATGCTCAGCCCAGCGAACCTGCGCCCAGACCACCTCGTCATTTGCGGTGATCTTGACCTTTTGGCCAACCGGGAAAGGTGCGCCTTCGATCTTGGCACCTGTTTCGCTCAGGTCGGTAATGCGTCCTTCATGCCGATCGAGCACTGTCTCGACGGCAACATTCAGATTTACGCCAATGCGCGAGCTCTGACGTCCACTTGTATTATTCATGTTTTTCCCCTTCTCAGGTTACTACCGTAACCAATCCTTATTCCTGGATTTTAAGAAGGTTTCTCAATCTTATCCTCGTGGCGAATAGAACAGATGTCGTCCGATCTGAGACACTCTTTGAAAGCTATGGCGCCATCTTGGACTTACATGTGTTGCATGGAAGTAGGTTGATCCTCTTGCCTTGCTCTTTGCCTTGCCAGCAAGAACGCTCATGACCAGATCGCGATACTCTTCGTAATATCCGGCTTTGACGGGCGGAATAGTTCCGCCACGGACAAAGCTGAATTGCGCTTTCTGCGCGATGACACCGCAGGCATTGGAAGCGAATCGGCCGGAGTCTCTTCTTGCAAGGACGACTTCTACGACAGCAATTCTGCCTTTCTTTGGCTCACCTCGAGCTTCGTAATAGGCCGCCGATGCGAGACAATCGATCTCCCTCTTTGTCGCCCTGTAAAACTGTGTTGCCTGGTCAAGCTGAGGCTCTTCGATTTTTATGATTTCCTGAACAACAGGCTCCGAGACCATTATGACTTCCGGCCGGATATCTTCTTGCTGGATGACTTTTGGTTCGGTCGCTGCCTCTTCTTCACTGGCCGGAGGAATGGCCCTTGAAAATGATTCTGCAACTGTTGCCGGTTCATATGCCTGTTCTGTTGCAACCGGGGTCAATGCAGCGAGAGTTCCGGTAGCAGCAATCAGTGTCAAAAGTAATTTCATTGTTTCGTGTGCCTAATGCACCATCATGAACGGTCACAGATTTCACCATTTTGGTTTCCTCTGCCCGCGCATCGATGATGTCTAACGTCTCTGTGTTTTACTGTAGTGTCAGAGATGCTGGATGGTTCTAGGATGCTTGTTTGCTAACAAAAAAGGGCGGCAGGCCGAATACGACCAGCCGCCCTTTTTGGGGGATGTGTTGTTTTTTTGCGCTTTTTATTGCGTCTTAATCAGCATTTTTTGCCGTTATATTCAGGGGCCTCCGGGACGCCCGCGCGTGATCCAGCGTTGCTGCATCGACGTGCCTCGTCCCGATGGCCTGGTCGATATTCTATTGAAGAGCATTTGCTTCTCCTGATGTCGCCTGGCCGAGATCAGAAAGGTTTTCCTCACCCTTCTATTCTCACGAATGGCGCAAGCCAAAGAGATCTTGCTTTCTTTCTTTTGATATGGCACACAATGCAGGTTCCGCGCATGGACCTGCGCTAATTTGAAGTTATGATGCATCACTGTCGGTGTTTCATCATAATTGATACGGAACTACGCGGGGTATGGCACCGCCCTGCACTTTCCTTAAAAAACAAACGAACACACACGATGCGACTCATCGCGCCGATGAAACGTTTTGCCGCTTTTGTGTGATAATATCCCATATTCCACTGGGTTTGATTTTTACGACGTCCTAAAACTCTTTTTATGAAGTCGTTCGTCTCAGCATTGGTGATGTTTTCCGCTCTTTTAAGCGGGACTTCGGCCTATGGAACCACGCCGGTATCATCCGAATTCGGCGTTCGATCAGATCCCTTTCATGGAAAGCGTCGCCAGCATCTTGGCCTCGACATGAGGGCTCCTACTGGTTCGCCTGTTTTTGCAACGGCCGACGGCCACATCAAGAGAGCCGGATGGTGGAGCAGTTATGGCCTTATAGTGGTAATAAGCCATCCTTCTGGACATGAAACCAGATTCGCTCATCTTTCGAAAGTATTGGTTAGCGAAGGCCAGTATGTTCGCAAGGGTCAGCATATTGGAAATATAGGATCGACAGGTCGATCGACTGGACCCCACCTTCACTATGAAGTGAGATATAACGATGTTCCGTTGGATCCTCGCAGATTCATGTAGAGCATTGCGTCTCTAAATCGGATATTGCCAAGGGAATTAAATTCACGGCGCCAAGCAAAATTCTGTGGAGAAATTTTGGTTGGCGCCGTTTTATCAGCTTAGCTTCTGGATGCTTGCGAGTATGTCTTCTTCATCATTGGCAGTATCTTGAGATGAAGCAGGATTTTCTTCTTTTTCATTCTGCTCCTGAATGTCCTTGAGAATGCTTTCTCTCATTTCCTTGAGTTTGGCAATTCGTTCTGGATCTTCTTTTTGCTCTTCAGCTTTTATGCCGGCATCCTGATCTTCATTTTCTTCATGATTAGAGATTTCTACTGATTCCGATACATGACCTTCTGTGGCATGTTCCCAATCATTTGCCGACTCACTCTGCGCGGCATCATCCAGTTGATCATCCTGAGCGCTGTCTTCTTCAAGAAGAGCTTCTGCAGGGCTGTCATTTTGTCCGGTGACATCGTCATCAGTTTCTTTGCCTTCATAGGCGGTATCTTCGTGATATTCTTCCGTGACAGCCGAAGATCTCAAAATGAATCTTTCTGATTCCGCCGGCATTTCAACCGTAATGGCATCTGCAATCGGATTTTCGATTTTTACGAAGTCTGTTGGAACTTCCATTCCATTATGAGCTGATATGCGTGCAATTTCTGCCTGCGGCTCGCCGTCCCTTTCTTCGATTTCGGAAGAATCAGCCTCAGCATGATCTTTATCGTGAGAATCTTTTTTTTCTTCGTTTGTCTGATCAGCGATGGCAGGTTTGGCCTGCTCAAACTGCTTGAGAATATCTTCTACCAGTTCTGATCCTGGCATTTCTCGTTTTGCAGGAACAAACTTGTAGGCGCCTTCCTGATTCTTGCAGCGTATGAAGTTATGATCAACGTTGACGTAGGACTCTGGATCCTTTTCATTGTGTCCATTCAGAAGAACGATAACAACGTTTTCATTAAGGGCGCTATAGAATATGCCTTCTCTGCCGTCCTTGAGGATGACCTCGTCACCTTGAACAGATGATCTTTCGAGTAGTTTCAGGATTTGTTGGGGAACGACAAGAATATTGCCTGTCTCGCCAGAGCGAATTTCCATTCCATGGATATGGATCTGCACTTTATCGTCGTCTGCACCAATAACGGTGCCCAGTGCAGCAATGGCGTCGCCCTTGTGAATTTCCATTTTTAAGCTCCAGAAGTCATTTTCCTGATTATAGGATAGAGCTTAGCACCGGAACAAGGTTATTTGATTTTTGTATTTCTGGTGGGCATCAGGGAAAGAGACGGATGCGAATCGTCTTTAACCCTGATGCTTAGCCGCGGCGCATCCAGTTGTTTACCCGCTCGGTCTGCTGCGGATATTCTTCGTGGATTACAGCTCGTGCGATAATATCGCGTCTGATTTTCTCGCGATAATGATCGACCTGCTTTGCGCTCATGTCTTGCGTTCCGTTACGCAGCTGCATGACAGCCTTGTCCCCGGAATACATGCCGGGAGCTATCTGCAACGCGACCGCGATCGTCGTTGCCATTGCCCCAACCCAGGACCAGCCGGTGAGGCTGATGTCCCATGTGAATTTCAGGGCCGCCAGCGCCACAAGGGCAGCGGCTCCATACATTATAACTGTTTGCCATTCCATGGCTCGCATCCTTCTTTTTCCACCCGGAATTGGGTTCACCCAATCCAAGTCTCCAAAGAAGTTCTGCATTTTCATAGGGCTGGTCAGCCTCTATCCCTTATTCTCTTTCTGTCTGTTATGGCAATTCATCTTCAAGCCGGCAGGCTTTGATCAACGCTGCAACATCGGGCCACATCTCTGATCTGTAAAAACCAATGCCAATTCGGTTTTCCATCTCATTCTTTTAGACATGTAATTCTTCAAAAGAACCAACACTGTCACAGAATGCGCTGCATGTCTGTGAATTCTAGTCCTCGAACTCTTCAAGTCCCTCTACGACATCTGCGTCTGTATCAAACATGATCCATCCCAGATTGAGATCTTCAGCCATTTGCGCCATTTCGTTGAAATGATCTGGCAAACATTCGGGATTTTCTTTTTTTGTTCGTATCAGGCTTCTTCCTGATACGAGGTATCCGTATTCAAAAGATATCCATGTGAGCTCTTTTACCCAGTGCCCTTCGCTATATGCATCGGAATTCTCATTGGCGATTGCATCTTCAATAATATTCCTGTCCTTTGATGGAATATGCGCTGTTGATATGGTCGCAATCGTGCTCACCTCGATTCTGCCCCATGCTTTCATTTGAACAATTCCTTCTGCATGTCTCCAGCAATATCCTTTGGCGCCTTTCCGCACAGCTTTGCTTCAGCTTGCCATATTGCGATTGAATCCTTCGATACCCCCGGAAGCTTGCAATACTGATCCTGATCTGCCTTGCTTGCTCTGTGATTTGCCATTTCCGCGTAAAACAGATCTGCACCTGAAAAATCGCGGCCGCTGCGCTTGCAGGCAACGTGTGTTGTTCCGCTTCCAGAGAAAGGATCAATCACCAGATCGCCGGGGTTGGTATAAATCTGGACAGCTCTCATTGCCAGCTCCTCGGGGAACTGGGCAGGGTGACCTGTTTTCTCAGGATGGTTATGGCCAACATTTCCGATGTTCCAGACATCGCTGGGCCAGGCACCGAAAGGATGACCGGAAAGCTTGCCCTTGTTGGGGCCTTTATATGCTCTTTTTGAAGGCTGCTTCTGCGGTGTTCTGGCAGGATCCGGATTGAAAATGGCAGGTGGACCTTTTGAGAAGATCAAGGCTGATTCATGCCGTTCTGACAATCTACGCTTGGGAGTCAATCCATGCGGAATCAGCCATGCAACACGGTTTTGATACGTAAGTCCGGCTTTTTGCATCACATCGAACAGCATGATATCGAGCGGGATAAGACTTCCTGAATCATCCCGGGTTGATCCGCATTGCAGGAATACGACTCCGCCTGGCTTGATGATCCGTGCAAGATCAGAGATGATCATGGTAAGCCATCCGGCATAGCGCAGATGGGCCATTGTATCGGATTCGGGATGCCCTCCATATTTGACGCCAACCTGATAAGGAATGGAAGTCAGGACGAGATCTGCGCAGGCAGGCGGCAAAGATTCAAGATAATCGAGAACATCGGCACTTTGTGTGGTGTTCATCATCTCTGAAAGGATTTCAATTTGGCGCCGTGTTCTTTCGGCTTTTCTTTCCTGTATCCGCTCTTCGTTCTTACGAGCGGAATGCGCCATCGCGATTGAGTAGACCTTTCCTCGTGATATGCCGTATTTCTCTGCCGTTTGCTGGTAAGTTGAATTAGCAAGTGCCTCGAGGATAGAGACTTCCTGATCGGTAATTGCCTTGCGGCATGCGGTCTGTGTGCTCAAACGATAGTCCTCCACCCATCCTCGATGACGCTAACGCCAGATTTCCAATCGAAAAAAGCCTTGTGCTTTGCATGGAACTCTTCTGACATCACATTGCCGCCATTGATTTTTTCATCACCAAGGAAAACATTTGCAACTGAGAATTCGGAGTAGGCCTTGGTTCTTACTTTATATCCCATGGCCTTGAGTTCTTTGCGCATTTGCGCCGGCGTAATTTCTCGCTTGTTTGTCATGGGAGTATCCTAGTTTTTGATGTTTGAATGAAAGTAGCTGTTGACCAGTCCGCACCATTCGGATGGACCGGATTTTCCAAAAGCATACCAAACCCCATCTTCGGGTCTTATGACCAACGGCGCCTTCTTTGTGATTTCATGGAATGTCCCAGATTCTGAAAAGCTGCAGATTGAGTATTTATCAAGAACAATTGGCTTTTCGAAATTGAGATTCAGAAGCCCTTCAACCGGAACCTGCGCGTAGATCCCGATATGGAAATAATTTGAGCATGAATTTTCGACCATTTCCCTGAGTTCATCATAAGTCACAAGTGGAACGGTTCTTCTTTTTGCTGGTCGATAGCCTGGCTCGTATTGTTCGTTCTTGTTGCCACTGTGCTTTCTGTATCCGGTCAAGGTCAGTCCCAGCCTTGCCAGAATTTCAAGAAATGCTGGAGTTATCGAGACATTTTCCCAGTCCGAATAATTCCTGTGATTTTCTATGCACCACTCGGATTGATACAGTCCCTTGCGATTTGGCATGAAGATGAAACCGATTTCCGCCCGATCGGAAGAGCACAGCAGATCAAGTGGCTGGCTGTCGTCCTTATCATCCGCAGCTTCCTGAATCAGACTTGCGAGCTCTTCTATAGCCTCGTCTTCATCATTAATCCCAGGGGTCCATTCCTGTTCTTCGCAGTGGTCGTAAAATTCGCGAATGAAATTGCTTGCCGCAGGATAGGCCTCTTCATGATAAAACCATTCAGTGCATGATCCTCCCTGCGCCAGCACATTGATAGCTTCTTGGCGGTTTTGATTGATTTCTGCAGGCATTACATTCGAAAACAGCTTTTCTACAATTTCACAGTTATCTTCGGTGCTTCTGGAGTAATTTCCCCGGTAGTATCTGGTGAAATAGAGATTTGAAGCTATCTTTTCGGCAATCTCATCGCCCTTGTCATCGATCAGGAATTCGCTCTCTGCCTGTGCCCTGGTGATTTCGATGCCCTCGACTGTGATGACATCGCTTATCTCTTCTGTGATCTCGGGCTTTCTCATCGCTTGTCCCATGGAATTTTTCCTTCATTCGATGCTGCGTTTTTAGATTGTCATTTTTTCGGGTCTGGTTCATAGTCGGAAGGCTATGACCTATCTTATTCTCGGAATTATTGGCATTGTGCTCGCTTCTGCGGCGGCCCTCGTCGTATTGAACTATGGCGGTGATTATTTTCTTGACGCCTACAGTGACGCTGACGTCATGGATATCGAGAACGGCCTGACCAATGTTCTGGCAGCTTACCGTCTTCACCAAATAAAGCTTGGAGCTCCGCCAGCAAACATCAATGCGATGTTGTCAGGAACTGGATCCGGAACGCTGGAGACACTTCCGTCATTTCATAGCGGGGCACTTTTAAACTCAGGCTTTGATACCATTACTGTCGACGGCAGCCCTCGCAGGGTGATATCGGCCGTTCGGGTTCCTCAGCCAGTCTGTGTTGCCATGAACCTGAAACTCAACCGCAACGCAATCCCTTCATCTGCGACTGGTGATCTTGGATGCTTCTATAATGGTTCAATGAATATCGCCTATAAGACTGTCTGATTGCTTGAACCACGCAAAAATATTCTCATTCATTCGTTTTGCTTTGAATATTTTTTATCCTAAAACATATTCACTGATTCAATATCTATCACTTAGCGAGGTTTTCATGCGTTCAAAAATCCGTGCACTTATCGTTCCGGTTCTGCTGTCCTCTGTTGCTCTTTCGGGCTGCATGGGCGGAATGAACGATGATGATTTCTTCGTCGCAGGTCCTGTGGCTCCTCCTCAGAAATATGCGCCAAGTGTTTACGTGCCTGATATTGTCAGCATGGCGGATTTCATTGCTGCTGCCGGAACCAACGCAGTCTTCTTTGACACTGATACAGCGACCCTTACACCTCAGGCTCGCGATGTTCTCGAGAGACAGGCTCTGTGGCTGATTACCCATAGAGACGTGAATTTCAAGGTTGAAGGTCACGCTGATACACGATCAAATTCGAGCTACAATCTTGATCTGGGCAGACGCCGCGCTGAAGCTGTAAAGGACTTCTTTGTCACCAAGGGAATTCGTGCGCAGCGGATCACGGCTGTAACATTCGGTGAAGAAAGCCTGGTTCTCGACAAGACAGGTGACATTGAAATGAATCGCCGGGTTGTGACCGTTATCGAGGAATAAGTTCTCGCTTCTTCCCGTCTTTCCCACAAAAAAAGGGTCGCCTCTTTTGAGTGCGGCTCTTTTTATTTGTATCTCTGTTTTGAGTCACCAATCAGCTCTGGATAGGTAATCTTTTCTGTTTCGATCTTTTCGAGTTTAAGAACTGTTCCGCCATTAACGCCTTTGTATGTTGATATGATTTTCTGGTTTGTATCAATCATATCTGAAAATCCTGAGACATCGGCTATCTCACCGATCGTCTTTCCTTCGCATGCAAGAGCAAGGCTTTCAGGCAACAGCGAATCCAGTCTCAGCAAGTTTGCTTGCAGAAGGAAGTTGTTGCCCTTGATTTCGGCAACGATGTAGCCGTCTTTTCTCTTTCTGAACCGCAAAGGGCTATTCGTCATTGAAATCGTATGTTCGGTGCTGTTTTTTGAGGTTGCATACTTTGGAGGCTTCAGCATCAGATCAAGCAGCAAATGAATGCCTTCGGCGACAGCTTTCTTTTCCTTTCCCTTGAGACTGACAATATAATTCTTCAGCTTCGGGTGCAGATCGATTATCAGTTCATGGTCGGGGCCACAGAAATACTTGTTTTTCTGGTGAGCCCCTTCCCATCTTTCCTGTTCTTGCATTAACCCCGGTTTTCCTGGATCCATGCATCCAGTTCTTCCCTGGTTGCCGAGCCGCGACGTGCCAGCTCTTCGCCGTCGCGAGTAAGCACGATCAACGGGAATGTCTTCAGCTCGAGAAGTGCAGGTGTATCCAGATCTTCGTCACCATCGATCATGACGACCGCAATGCCGTTATCCTCTTGAGAAATAGCTTCGATTGAAGGCTTGGTGCGCTGACAGGGCGCACACCAGGAAGCATGGACAAAGATCAGGCCAAGACCGGTTGCAGGTGCCATGGGAGTCATAAGAATAATTCCTTTTTGAGTGTTTCGATTTCTGGGATTCTTCAGGCGGCTTTTCGGCGCCGGAAATACTGGATTCCATCAATGTTGACGCCATTATCTCTGACGGCGTCCTTTGTGATGAGAACGCGTTCGATGTCGCTGTCGGGGGCTTCATACATTGGGTTCTTGAGGATGTTCTCAACGATTGCTCTCAGACCGCGGGCGCCGGTTTTACGCTTGATGGCGCTGTCTGCCACCGCGTCGATAGCTTCGTCTGTGAATTCGAGCACAACATTGTCCAATCTGAACATCTCGACATATTGCTTGATCAATGCATTGCGAGGTTCGGTCAGAATAGCGCGCAGATCCGCTCGCTTTAGTTCTTGAAGTGTTGTGATAACGGGAAGTCGGCCGATGAATTCCGGGATCAAGCCATACTTGATCAAGTCTTCCGGGATTGCTGCGCTGAAATTGGGAATTGTGTCGTTGCTAGCGATCTTTGCGCCAAATCCCATTCCCTTGGTTTCAGTGCGTTGTTTGATGATTTGTTCAAGGCCGGGAAATGCTCCGGCACAGATAAACAGAATCTTGCTTGTATCAAAGGCAATGGTGGCTTCTTGAGGATTCTTTCGTCCACCACTGAAGGGGACATTCGCCACAGTTCCTTCGATCATCTTTAGGAGTGCCTGCTG
>Ga0100380_10003257_pt1 | contig 17285 bp, 12 predicted proteins | sample CryGeymeta201504_FD_80417 | JGI IMG/M metagenome (GOLD analysis project Ga0100380, IMG submission 80417) | Groundwater microbial communities from Crystal Geyser aquifers in Utah, USA - Crystal Geyser metaG 2015-04 | ecosystem: Environmental > Aquatic > Deep subsurface > Groundwater | place... | reverse complement strand
TGAATTTTTGACTTTATATTGACGGATTTTACCTATGGTTCAGTTTTAGTGGAGTTAAGGGACTTTGGAGCAATTCATGCGTCATTGTGGTTGGCTTGCGTCAGAGCAGTTTCGCACTGGTACCTTCGTTCCGTTTTCTGCCGTCTCTATTTACGTGTCATCACTTGCGAATCTTTTAACCTTATAATTTAATGTTTTCATTTCCTTCCAGTAAACTTATAAAAATGAAAATAGTGGTATATGCTACTTTACTATTAGAAGCTGGTAGAATAGCCCTCTCTCTTGCAAATGAACAGGTAGGTGAGCATGCCTCTCTCCGGCGAAATCGACGCCAAGCGTTGAAAGTAGAAGTCATTAATAATATTGATAGTAAGAGCGGTCATCGAAAGAAGCGTCTTGGATTTCACCTAAGCGAGGAAGCTGATCAGGACTGGGAGCGACTTCTTCTCGACAGCGAAGAAGACGAATGGACGCGCATTCTCCAAAATGAAGTGGGAAACTACATGTCAATACCAGTGTCAGGTGATGACGCTGACGAAAGTGATGGTTCGTCCAGTGCTGCTTATACTCTAGATGATGGCGATGAAGAGGAGACTACTCCAAGTGATGGCGGCGAGGACGAGGACGAAAACGAAGGCGGCGATGGAGATGCAGCAGGCGAAGACACTACACGTGATGGAGCACTCATTCCTGGCTTAATCAAGACCAACTTGCAGCCTCTCTTTGTAGTTAGTCCACTGAAAGAAGCTATCCCCGACGTATTTGACGCTAGTGTAATTGGTCCAAAGTATTACTCCCCTCTTCCGGAGCCAACGCGCCTGCGCAAGGTTGCAGTGTTTGAGGGCAAAGACGAATATGGGCGGCTGATGCCCCTGCAGGGTACGGCTGAACCAGCGACCGACTACAAAGGTGATCCTATTTTCTGGCCGGGTACGGAAGCACATAGAAAAACTGGTCTTGCTGGAAAGCAGATGGAAGGAACCATGGCCTGGCACGAGCCTACCACCGAAAATCCTCAAAATGGAACTGCCGAAGAGTGGGAAGTATGGAACTTGTCAGGAGATGCCCACCCGTTTCACCTGCACCTCGTTCGATTCGAGATTCTGGGCAGAGAAGAGATAAAGTGGGACAGTGCCCTTATGCAGGGTGATGACCAGAAAACCGTCTTGAGCGATCCAAGCGACGCCGTCGGGGACGGTACTTACTTGATTGAGCAGCCAATTGTGCAACACGATGGTGCTCTTGGATCGGGCTTTAGAGTGGGCAATCCCACGAAGGGAGATCCAGTTGCAACACCCGAATTTCATTACGAGGACGGCCCAAACGACATGGTAACCGCTTTACCCGGGCAAGTGACGCGCTTCAAAACCTACTTTGACAAACCTGGAAGATTTGTGTGGCACTGCCACATTCTGGCCCACGAGGACCACGAAATGATGCGGGTGTTACAAGTGAGCGAGTAGTAGTGATATCCAGTGTTGCTAACAGTTTGCTACCTAGCAGGCTTCTTTGCACGCTTGTTTGTCTCCCGATGGTGAATCCTTTTTTCTGGCTTTCAAAAAGCAACGTTGAAATAAATGCGTACTTGCTATTGAGGAACCATCTTTCAGTTTTGCGCTGATTATCAAAGCATCAAAACGCATTTCACTATGGTCGCAAGCTAATTGCGCTTAGAGTACGTTTCTACTTTTCACACCTTTTCAGGGCTGGGCCTAAACCTTTCGCGGTTTATTTCCTGAATTTGTGCCTCAATGTGCTCGGCATCTTCCGAATTTTTGCATTGATGAATCACCGTAAAGTGGTGTAATCTGAATTTTCCCTTTACATATTCGACCTAGTGCAGGAGGTTGGCAAATGCACTTTTGATGCCTCTACGATTCATGATCCATGTCACTGTAGGCAGGATCACAGGACAATTTCCAAAGCGAGATTGGATCACGTCCATCCGAGTCATCTTTTAGCATTTTCTTAACCGTTTTGAACAACTGCTACTGATATTCTATCATGAGAGTGCATCGTTTTGACTTGACGATAAAGTGAAGATATTTCAGAAGAAAGAAAAAAAACAGCTTTGCATTCAGCAAACAAATCCAGCTCTGTGCATCTCTCGCACAAGCAGCAGTCTTGGAGATCTCTGGCAATTCCTGGTCTTGGCAGAGATTACGGAAGAAAAAAGCTTAACCCTACGTTGTTGTTGCACTTCTAGTACTTGGTAGTGCCAGTATTTCTTAAGTAAGTATCTTCCATCTTCTTTACTTGTACGAGTACTTAATACCACTCAAAAAAGTGGTAGTAGTCTAGTAGTATTAATTATTAATGCACAGAATAATATATATTCAAAATCTGCTGTGTTGCTTGTCCTTTGCAGTGCTTTACAAGCATCTTGAACTAGTATCGAATGCTTAGTAAATTATATATTGAAAAGATACGTCATTCAGTGTAAACATCAGTCAGACCCCCCAGAGCCACAAAAAAAAAATCTAAAATTCATCACCAAGCATCATTGTTTGACACGATGTGTTCTCATCCCAATTATCACCAACCTCCAAAGAGTTTCATATAGCACCATTAACAAGCTCAAGTCACACCGCTTCTTCGTTTCTTATTTAAGTAATATGTACTTGAAAAGCCGCGGGACTTGTCGATTTAACAGAGCTGTAAATTTCGATGAATTGACACAAGACTTCGGATCCTTGTTTTGCTCTTGCAAGCCCATACGAACCACAGGACAAAAACGAATACTGCTGCTACCATATGATCGATAATCAATCTGTGCTACCATACCATCTACAGTACTACTACCAGGTACTACTCGAGATGGGATAAGCAGCTGTCAAGGCGACACGCTTCCATAAAAATGTCTGAGAACTCTATTCAATATTTTTATTTTTTCGTTCAAGAGTTGACGAACACTGTAGATCTATTCGTACTGGTACCACTAACAAAAAAACACGGATGCTCGCGTACTAGCAACTTGCTGTATTTCCACACGATGATGATGGCTGCATATCAAAACGACGTTGCTACAAACGATAAGAATAATCCTGCTCAACATCAGCAGGATAACAACAACAACAACAACAATAGCAGTAAAGGCGAATCTCCATCTGAAGACAATCATTATCTCTCATCCGAAGCATACTCAGCTCGTGCTACCATTGATGGGTACGTAGAAACTGGTAGCCAAGACACATCAGCCTCACATTATGCGAACCCCCCTCCATTCTTACCGAAAACTTGCCAAGAGAACCCCACTACTACTACTGATCAGGCACCACGATCTAAATATACTAAATATACTACCTCCTTCACTACTAGGAAGAGCCAAGATAGTCAACCGCAAATCACATCAGAAGGGGTGTACATTAATCGAGCGAAGCGTGCAAAGAGCTCAGAACAAGCACCTACTAGGCTAATAGTAGAGAATAAGAGCATTGCACCATCCTTCTTGGCACCTGAATCTACCACAGAACGACTAAGACCGGTGGGCCTATACGCCCAACCGGCATCTGCGATGGAAGCTGCGCGACGCGAATTGCGCATGTCGCACATCAAATCGGCAGCACGGGCCATTGATGAAGATGATGATGATGATGATGGTGTTGTTGTGAGCGGCGACGCTGGAAATAGCAGTGACAGCGGTCCTTCTTCGACTCCTGCTACCAATCATGGCATCACCAGACCCACAGAACCTCTAGAGGAAAAGGAGGAGAAGGAGCAGGAAACCACAATGCCAGCTCTCCAAATTGCCCAGCAAATGTCAATCAACCCAGCGGTACACTCGTCCAACAATCATGAACGGCAGAAACAAGGGGCATCATTTCAGAATAGCAATGAAAGTAGAGTGCAGTCGCAAGAAGCAGGAGGGGCAAGGGTCCACAATACAAGACGGACCCCTGCAGGGACTCCTGTCAGTCCTGTCGTAATAGGGACACCAGCGTCCAATCCTACTACCAATCGTAGTGGAGTACAACCTGTTTCAACGTCCTTGCAACCCCACGGTAGCCCTGGTTCGTCGCCGTATCGTAAGCATCATGAACAGCATCATGCCGCCGCCGCTGCCGCCGCCGCGGGGACTCGTGGGATTCCTCACGTCTATCATGATTACGCCAGCGTTCTCGATACCACCGGCTACGTTCGCAAAAAGACGGGAGGTGTGACACAACCTTTTCCTGAAAAGTTACACGAGCTGCTCGAAGCGGAAACGGCGCCGGATTTTTGTGACAATATCAATGCCATAGTGGGATGGTTGCCACACGGGCGGGCCTTTTTGGTACGAAAACCACGAGAATTTACGCGAGATATCATGCCAAAGTAAGTAGTACTAGCCACCTACATCGCGGCGTGGCATGGATTGTATTCATCGATGCCTCGTGCGAGCGAGTCAGCTAACACACACACACACACAATGATTTGCGAATTTTTGCATTGCAATTTTACCCACAGATATTTTCGACAAACCAAGTTAACATCCTTTCAGCGGCAGCTTAATCTGTATGGATTCCGGCGTTTGACACAATCGACGGATGCAGGTGCCTACTACCACGAACTCTTTCTTCGTGGACGACCGCAACTCTGTTTACGAATGGTACGACAAAAAGTCAAGGGAACGGGACACAAGCAGCCCGCGGATGCTCAAACTGAACCCAACTTTTATGCGCTTCCTCCCGTGACGCCGGAGGGGTTTGGCGGTGTGAGTGGTGGTGCCAAAAGTACAGCAATAACGAGTCCATCTGCTGGATCCATGGCGTCACCTTCAATACCTCCCACGATCGCAACAGCATCACCACGTCTTGATTCTGCTGCTCCGCTTCGATCGGCGACAGTGGCAAGAACAAGGGAAAGCCAAGGACAAATATATGAAGAATCTCCAAGAACGCAAGCAAAAGGTTTGCACGAGGCTGCCTTTTTGCTCAAGGGTATGTCTGCCAGTTTGGGGCCTCCGACAATGCCGATGCCGACCGCACTTGGTGCATCTCCTGCTGTTCCCCCAGCGCCGGCAAACAAAGGCGGCGGGAGTCGTGGCGCCAGTGGCTTCTCCCTCCAATATCGACACGACAATGACTATCAGCAACAGTCGCCGCGACAACAACAGCAAAGGTCGTATCCACGAGAAACTCCTGCTTCGTTTTCTACAAGTCCTCCTCAAGGATCATCTTATTCAAGTCTGCTGTGGGGTGGAGACGTTGTTGATGGGTCTTCGGCATCTGGGCCGTCTGCTATTTCTGCTCCCTTTTCTGTTCCAAAGGCTGCTCCCGCACCGGCCTCCTTTTTGTGGCCTCAAGCAGCGCCGGCAAAGACTACTCCGAGTGGTGGGCGTGACAAAAAGACTAAGGAAGAAAAAGAAGAATCTAATTGAATGCATCACAACGAAGCCTTCTAGCTAGAGCTAGAGGCATTTCGTAGTAGTTGGAAGGGACTTGTCGACGCTCCGGGGAGAGTTTTGCAAGTGTCTACTGCGACGCCGTCTCTTCTGCCAGAAACAACAAAAAAAATAACCATTTTAAAGATTACACCTCTTCAGTCCTGCAGTTCTTATAGCAACTTGAAGCCTGTAGATATTTCAAGACGCAGATCACAGCGCCTTGAACACATGTGCTGGGTTCGTTACGCTTACCGTCAAACTTCAAACCGCCGGTCGCTCGAAGCACTAGATGAGCCTCCACCAACGCCGGAGCAACTCTCAATGTCAACGTCATCAATGTTCTCATATTGCTGTGTAGAAAGACCTCTAAGCGAGCCATGGTGCTGCTGAGCCCATGCTTTCATTCGCCAAGACGAAAATTCGGAAGGAAGATTCGGCATGGCAGCATTTTGATCATCTCGGTCTTCACGTCCGTAGTTGCAAGCAGGTGAAGCTGGCTGTGGATTTTGGTAGAGGCGTGTCTGCATTTTCTCTCGGCTGGGTGCACCTGGTTTCGGCGCCGATGTCCAAACATCCTGGGAATCCTCAATTTTGGTTTTAATTCCCAGAACATTATCTTCTATTGAATTTTCGTTTTCTTCGCTCTTGCTTTCGTCACATGCACTGCTCGTTGGAAATGGTGGGAGCATTGGAGTTGATGACTGGATCGAATCATCATTGGTAGCAACGGTGCAGTGATCCATCTGATCAAGCACTGAGTTTGTTGCGCGGACTTTTTGGTTCGATGACTGGATTGGCTGTTCCCATTGGTCAGGGCAGCACAAGTGCGAGTCCAACCAAGGATTCATGATGTGAGTTACCCAAGCCTGCGGATCGCTCCCAAGAGGTGGCTTGGGGACAGCACCAGGATCGTTTTCCTCCAGTCCTGTATCAACAAGTAGATCCGGAAGAATAGGTGGCAGCAAAGGCGGTGGCGAGGGTATCTTTTGTGCAATACTGGGACCTTCCACAATAATCTTGACCTTTCTACTATTATAAGGAGTGCGCTTTGGTTCTTTTGCCTGTACATTTTCAAAGCTCTTCCTGTGCCCTTTGGATTTGGTGATTAAACCAGTAGCCGTATTTCCCGGGAGACTAAAGCGAACCTTCTGTCCATTATTCGAGGTTGCGGGCTAATTGGGAAATGTAAGGTCAACAACTTTTTTGACGAGCGAAACAGGGCTAAACTTTCTATAATGCACGTACCGTTTCATTATTGCGAAGAATCGAAGTCACGTGAAGGGTGCTGCGACGTTCAGGTGGAACGTGTGTGCTTGTATCTGTGCCAACATTATGGCGTTCGTCAAAAGCATCATTTTTACTACTCGTGCAGAAATCATGCCAAAGGTATTTTCGCCAGATGCATCCACCCAATATACACAATGTGAACGCGATGACCGCCAAGCAAATAGCAACAATGGTCAACGTCTGGTTACTTTCCTTGCTCTGAAACTCATTTGTATCGACTTCGGCAAATGTATCGGTAGCGTTAGTGATGTTACCGCTGTTGCTCGTAGAACCAGTGTCCGCTGCTTCCTCTTCTCCATTTCCTTCTTCGCCTCCCCCTTGTCCTCCATCATTAGAAGGAGCTTCATCATTGTTATCGCGAACTCTTCCACTAGAATCACTAGGATGCCTTGCTAGAATGACGCGCAGAGGCGCTCGAGTTGGCGGGAGTGTTGGTGCTGTACTGGCTTGTATTGCTTGACGCTGAAAGCTCTTTTCGTCGAAAGTCAACGGCACTCCGCCCGATCCAACAACTATTCCAAGCACCAGCACGACAAATACGGTCAGAGTAAATCGAGAGAAACATTTCATGATAAAGTCACAAGAGTTCGAAGCTTGCTGCTATTCTTGTTGTTCCCCGAGTTTTGTGGAGGTAGATACTGGTAGGAATGAAATGAAATGAAATGAATCGAAATGATTGTGAGCATCCGCAACCACCTCGAACGTTGGCAAGGAGCTCGAAAGCGAAGTGTCGTGCAAAATGAACAACTGAGCTACTGTACATCATTGTGGATTGATGGGCGTGTGTACTCCCATTCTACTACATAAGTAAGCTAAGACGTTGCACACACGCGACAAAGCGCTTACTCGCGTTGGAGTTACCACGACGAACAAGTGACTCTCGCGTTGCCTTTGACCTTTCTGCACGCTGACCTCAGGAGCATTAGGGTTAGAATTCGTCCACTTAATAGGAGAAAAAAAGAGAATAACGATCTTGCTTATTTTTAGACAGCGATTCGACTGTGATGTCCTTCATCCATTTTCCAATCTCTTGTAGACGGCAAATTTTTATGACCAACGGCTTTTCTTTTGCGGCTGGTCAGCTGGTGGTCCGTAATAGCTAGTCCCTTTTGATGAAGGATGACTTGTCGATACAATGTTAGAATGTGAGTGCTCCTTGCTCCATCGATCTTGCTTGTGAGACGGGCTGCCACCACGGTGGTGTCTACTCAACGCGGCTAATTGCCGTAGCTCTTCCGAAACAAGCCTGTTTTCTCGCTCCATGGCACCTAGCAACACCTGTCCTATATCCGCATCTTTGGGTGTTCGGAGCAGTGTGTAGGCCGCGCCTTCGTTGGGTTGCTGTTGTTCCTGCTCTTGTCCATCGCTACATTTGCTGGCTGACAACCGCCCTGCTCGCCCCACACGATGAACATGAACGTCTAAACTCTTGGGCGGATCGTAGTTCACGACGGTTGTGACTTGTGGAATATCGAGCCCCCTCGAGGCAACATCCGTCGCTATCAGAATGACTCGTTGTTGCTTGACAAATTTTCGTAATGCCGCATTGCGGTCTGATTGATGCTTGTCACCATGCAAAGTAACGCAAGTTATGTCCTCGGGCAACAGCAGATCTTGAGCCAACTGTTCACACCCGTCCTTGGTGGCACAAAATACCAGAGTACGACCAACCTGGCACAAGACGGGAATCATTTGCTGGAGCCACGAGAGTTTGGCCTTGGCTGATGGCACGACCATGACATGCTGCTGGACATGCAAAGAAGCCTGGCCCGTCCTCCCAATGGCAATACGCACATAATCACTCTGGGCATTGCGGCCGCCAATGCCACGATTGTTTTCACCGGTATCCCCCACTAGCCATTGTTGCGCTACGCGTTCGATCCGATGAGACATGGTCGCGCTCAACATGAGGGTCTGTCGGTTCGGCCGAATGTTCTGCAGAATTTGAGTAACTTGATTTGAAAATCCCATGTGGAGCAACCTATCACTTTCGTCTAATACGACCATCGTGGTACGTTCCAGACTGAGGCCATGCAACTTTTTCTTGAAACTCGTGGCGGCAGCGGCCGCGGCGGCGGTTGCTTCCTGCTGTTGCTTGGTTGCCAGAACATCCAACAATCGCCCAGGTGTAGCCACTACAATTTCGACGCCACCCTTTTGGCGCAAATGCTGTGTGAGTGGGTACTTTCCCATCCCCCCAATAATTGTCAGGGACGTTCCACCTAATGGGATTAGCATGGTTTGCACATGCTTTTGTACTTGTTGTGCCAACTCGCGTGTCGGTACGAGGATAAGTCCAATAGGTCCCGTTTCGTGTGATTCTAGGTGGCGTTGGGCGCAAACATGAACGACCATGGGCCAGACATACGCCAGGGTTTTCCCAGAGCCTGTGGGAGCCGTTATCAAGGCATCTCTTCCATTGAGGGCGACCGGCAAGGTCTGAGCTTGAACGGGCGTCGGGCGTTGGTAGCCCAAAGATTGGATGCGATGGAAAAGTGATTCATCCAAAATTTCTTTGATATCTGCAAACTCATAAATCGGTGACAACATGCAGCCATTGGATCCTTGAAGTGTAATATGGCGTTCTTGCCTCCAAGCACGGTCCTTCTCGGCGGATGAAGTAGCAATGGTAGGTGGATTCCAGAACACCTTTTCGAAGGCTTCATACTGCATTTGCTGATGATCAATTTGATTTAAATGAATGTCCATTCGTTTAGATCGCTTGTTGCTAAGATCTTCATCGCTGTCGTCGTCGCGGGGTTGTCCACTGCTAGCACTACTCCCTGCTTTGACAAAGGTTTTTTGGAGCTCCCGTTTCGCTGCGGTCGATCTTTTGACCAATCCGGATGGATCTAATTCGCTATCAGATTCATCTTGGTGAGAAATATTCGTGTGGTCGACTTCCTGCCAGTGACTCGTAGCTTCATCTTCATTGTCCAAATCCAATCGACATGCCTTGTCCTGTGTACTATTAGAAGATTTAGTCGAGATATCGCCGTGGTCTTTTCTAGAAAGTTCAGGTTTGTTAAGCGAGTTCATATAGGCATCTAGCGGATCTTCTTCATCTTCCTCCTCTTTCTGGTGTTGGTTTTGGGAATTGGTAGCCGCTGCACTTTGAGCATCGTTGGTGACATCGTCATAACCTCGGCCATCCAGCGATAGAAGCAAAGGTTTCTTCTTGGCCGAAATATCTTCCTCGTCGCTACTGTCTCCGTCAAACCATCCCATTGCTCTAGCTAAATAGATTTTACCGGAACCAGCGAGATCAGTGCTTGTCCTCAACAAATCGTTGCTCAACCTAAAGTTTCGAGTTTCGAGAGATGAGGAATTGTTTGCGATTGGATGTGATTATGAGAGAGATAAAGAAGTTTAGCAGCGTACCTGGTAATCTTTTATTTATAGGGTTCAGGATAGATGACACTGAATCAAACATTGGGTTAGGGATAGATGAGATAACAATGAATAACCAACCTCAATTACAAGCGCGGCAATCGTCAACACCGAATCGCCTGGAAAAGCTCACAAGTACTAGACTAATAATAAGAGCGTCCAGTAACAATTTCTAGCTACTAGTATTGAGTATTCGTACTCTACAAGCTAGTAGCTACTTGTAGTAATAAGCATAAAAGCCTCAGCGAATTTGAATGGTTACTTTCTATTGCATTTTCAACACTTTATAATAGCTCAAGAGATTGCAAGATTTAAGAGTTGTCCATTTTTTGCTTGAGCTCAAGACGACAGCGTGCGGAAACAGTAGCAAGCAGCAGCCGATCTTCCGACGAGACGCGTGTATTCAAAACGTATCTCAAGGTCTTTCTTTGTTTCTGCTGGTTCCGCTTTGTTTCTTCTTCCTGCAACGACCGATTATCCTGCAAGGGTAGCAACATATTTTTTCGTAGAACCATAGTTTCAAAATGCACGCAATGCAACGAAACGGGGGTACACAACTCTCTATTTGCAAACATTAAATGTTGAGTAATTGGTGGTACAACGGTGAGTGCAGTCTGAATTAATCAGAGAGACGAAAACGGCACTTACTGTTGTTCCCTACTACAACGTTTTCCATTGTTCCTATGCAGCGGTGTAGACTTTCCTGATAGGAACTAGTCAAGTGATCAGAAAACATGCGGTCGCTGATTTCGAAAGAGCGTAAAAAGAGATGACAAGGCGTTATGTACGCTTTCCTAATGGATACTTCTGCATTTTGACCTTTCCCAGGCAGTTCATCTACAGTGGCGTAAAAGGCAATGATCTTGCCGGGAACATACAAATGATCTGTGTGTGCAACTTCGACTGCTTTCTGAGCTTCATGTAATAAATTGACCAATTCGCTGAAGGAATCATCTGTCATCTTTTCTGCATAGTATCCATCATGTGAGAATTCCTTAGCCATCTTCCAGTAATTGTTTAGTCCTTCTCGCTTAAGAATCTTGTGATCTATTTTTTCTAACAATCTTATGAGAATTTCCACATTGGCAATGGACATGCGGGTGACGCAATCATCGCGATTGACAATAGACGTCACAAAGTCTTTAGATCGTTGTGCTGATTGAATGTCCAACACAGGAGGCGTCGCAAAACAGTAGGCATGCAGTCGATCTGAATCTTTCTGTAACTCGACATATTTCGACCTTAAAAGAACGGCCAGGACACTCGCCGCCCCTGCCCCCAGACTGTGTCCTGCAAGTCGCACTTTATATCCTTTTTTCACGTACGGATCCAAAAGGGGTTGTATGTCTTCTAGCAACTTGATGCTAGTTGCTAAGATTCCTTCATGGCAAGCAATTTCTGCTACGTCCCCTTCGACGGTGTTGTCACTCTGTTCGCTGCGCACACTCGCATTGTCCTTCAGCACACTATTGTTGTTCGCATCAGCAGCCGCCATGCTTTCACCACCACCACCAATGTTCTTGTCACTACTGCTACTTTTTGTAAATGGCGAATAGGGACTACAACGATGGGTCATTGACACGGCAAGAGAATCTGTAATCATCTCAACAACAGAAGAGGTACCTTTAATTCCAATCAGAATCGTCTCGTTCGCTTTGGCCACAAAATATCCTGCAGAGCCAGTTTCTATATTCGTTTGATGCCTTTTACGCAATGATTCATCGAGTTTTTTACTGGAGTTGGCTTTGGCGGCCGCAGCAGCTGCGGCTTCCATACGCTTTTTCAATGCCAAATCTTCTGCCAGGATCGTAATATTTCCCGTGGAACCAGAAATCACGGAAAGTACTTCATCCAATTCCACACCTGTTACTTCAAATTCGTTAATAGAATGAAGCCTCATACCTTCCTTGACATCCGTTTTAGCAAACAATCCTTCCGGTTCAATATTGCTGATAAATATATTTTTTGCAGAGTCGGTTCCTTTCTTGAGGCGAAGGCCAACTTTGGTTTCTTTGTCGGGCTTGGTAACAGTAGCTGCTACCATTGTAACAGGTCCAGCCAAGATTGTCATTTCTCCTTGCCCCATGCGTAGCATAGCAAAGGTATCATCCCGATTCCGACAGGCAATTCCATTGATTTCCAACATTCGCATGCCAGACTCGAAACTGGTATTGGCACAGAGACCATCAGGATCTAACTTGGAAATAATGGGGACCCTAATGGCTGGTTGTTTTCCATTATTTTTAATCACTTTTTCTCCAATAGTCACACCAATAATTGATTGTGCTTCTGGCTTGGTGAAAACCCCTTTGACTAGTTTCAAATCTGACATTGTAGCGTGATTTTTTTAATGTATTAGTAGTCTAGCAGGAGGGAAATGTTAGTTGTAATAGGGGCGGGTAGGGTAAGGTGCTACGAAGATTTCTTTTCTCCATGCGAATTCAAATAAAAAATGACGAACCGGTGTATGAGTAATGAGTAGACTAGTCTAGTAGTAGCAGTAGCAGTACACAGTATACCGTATTTTTAGTTTTTCTTCATCGATATCATGCATCAGAGAAAGAAAACTGCTGAGGCGTCTCGTCAGTCTTGCACTGGAATTAATAATTCTAACCTTAGTCGTCTATAAATGTCGCAATCCTCCTGTTAAACCAGCTAGTTCGTCTCTAGTAGTAGTCTAGTAGTAGTAGCTAGACGTGACATTTTTTTTAAATACTTGCGTACTCTACTCAATATTCAAATACCAGGTACTCTGTTGACTGCTTCATTCAACTGTCAAGCGTCAAGCCACGCAGGCCAGCAGGAGCATAGTCGGGTCCCTTCTTTGGCTGATCTCGTGGTACCTGCTGAGACTTGGTGAAGAGAGCATCATTGTCATGACCTCCCGAGAACACAGGCTTTGTCGTTCTTTGATAGCCAGAGATCGCGCAATTCTCTTTTGAATGATTGTGTTTCCTATTTTAGTAGGTGCGGCGCGCCTGTTCCCTATCTCGAAAAGATACACACAGTTTCCAATTTCCTTTTCTCCGCGCTTTTTCCAATGAATTTGTTGTGCACAGCGTCAAACTTTAACTGCAACATGCCAGGCTATCGAAGCACAACAGCAGCAATTTTCACTCTAAAGGACCTGTTGGTCGAACGAGTCAACTTCTTTAAAAAGCATGTCTCATATGCTAAAAAACAAACTATTTGGACTAGCCTATCGGCGGAGAGTACCCTCTCTGATGTTTCTGGAAAGCAAATTTAACTGTAGTTTGTTTGTAATGATCCTACCGTGTCATGGTGTTGGTCAACTACAGGATATCAATCCCGAACTAATGGACCATGGGTGCCGAGGCACCATGCTAAAATAAGAGATATCCATACTATCCTTGGTTGTGAAGGAATCCCTCTTGGACTGCCCCCAACAACCCTACACCAACGCTGTTATAAGCGTCATCGTGGTCTTGTCTGTTCCAGCATAACAAGCCTCATCGTTCGCAGCTAAACAATATGTTGCTACCATTGTAGAGCACGTTTCTGTAATGGAATTCTATTTATTCTTATGCAGTTTTGTATGCTTAAATTGGATGTATTCCTCTACCAAGCAAAATCGGCAAAGGATTGAGCTTCCAGTGGCGGTAGCGAGTGCAGGGTCGGTTCCTCCAGTATGGGAACAGGTTCGAAGGGGTCGTCTGACAGGCAAACTAAGTTTGCGTCCATAATCTGCAAGGCTCGTCCAATAATATCTGACGCTATCTTCCTGCTTTCGGCCTTCGTGGCATGGGATGCCACGGAAGAAGATGGCATGGGGAGTGGCTCCGGAGTGACAGCCCAAGAATTCTGCAGTCTGATATCTGTTAAGGGAAGAGGTGTACTTTCAGGTGGGCAGCCAAACTCCTTTGTTTTCTCTGCGCATCTTCTGTGCTGTTTGGAGAACTTGCTCGACTTGTAAGAAGGGCTCAGAAAGTCTCGAAAGATTTGAGCAATGGTGGCTCGAACACCAGCATCCGAGACTATCATCCAACGATCGCTATCTGTGTCCTTTTTAACGAAGCCACCACAGCAACTCTCGGCTTTCATTTGCTGCCATATATCCGAAATAATGATAGACTTAATTGCCTTATCTCCCGAGCCCGAGTACTCCGTGAGCCGATTTTGTACCAAGGCCCTCACTTTCAAATTGCCAGAGTGCTGCTGAATCTTGCGACCGCGACCGACAATGAAGTCATGCTCCGAGGGCACAAAATCTGAAGGACAGGCTTTGTTTGTGCAGGTTTTAAAGGACATTGCTTCAATTTTATATTGTTTTTTATTTACAGTGAGACTTATCAGGATTCAGGATTGTGAGCAAAGGAAGAAAGAAAAAAATTGTTTGTGCGTGTAGCGGTGTCAATTTTACTAGACTACCTGGTACTACCGTACCTAGTACTAGTACATGGTTTGTTGCAATTAGACTAGTCTACTGTAAGCCGTCAACGTAACCAGTAAAACCAGGTACTGGTACCAGGTACCATATGGTACAATTACACCGTCCCACTTCACTTCGTAAGAACTGGCAATTGACTTAATAGACACATTGCACCAGGGTACAAGTCCGGTACTAGTACTGCCTTCCCCAGTCAAGTGTAGGCATTGCCGAATTAAAAGAACATCCTCTCATTCGGAACAGTCGTGCAAATTGTTGTAGAATACGAGTACTCCTAGTTAAAAATTTAGATGGAGTTTGGGAAGAAGTTACTGGCACCAGGTACAACTAGTAGAGGTACTGGTACTACTACTACTTCTACTACTACTTCTACTACTACTTCTACTACTACTTCTACTACTTCTACTACTTCTACTACTTCTACTACTACTACTAGCTACTACTACTACTCCTGCTACTACTACTACTACTACTACTACTACTACAGCCAACTACAAGTAGTACTACTAATACCAGTTACTAGTACTGGTGCTACTACTACTAGCTAGTACCACGAGTGGTACCGTAATGCAACAGAGCAGGCGAAAAGTGTTCCGAATCAGTACAGCCCCGGTTCCTAAGGTTTTGCCACTATAGGTCAGAGGTCATTTTCAACATTTAACGCTACCAGTACTAAAGTACTCGAGTACTGATTTTGTTGAAACCGAAAATGCTACCAGTACGTAGTACCAAAGTCTAAAGTGCAGAAGCCCTCTGCTTTCTCGAAGTTTCTCTTAAGTTCTTATTAGGTTTATAAGCGGAAGCTGGTGGCCACTAATATGAGTGTAAAACAATCCAGCAGCTGCATTAGTCAGTGACGCTTACCAGGGGGAACAAATCCAGGAGTGCTAAGGAATCTTCTAGAAAAAGGAAGCACAACTGGTAGCCTAGTAGTACTCTAGTAATGATACTACTGCCGGTACTCTATGTACTAATGTGCATCTGCCTGATGTACTCGAGTACTACCAGGAAGGTAGAGTACCTGGTAACAAAACTGGATTGGCTGGTTTTTCGGGCTATCTATCTTTGAATATTGCCGGGGCCTTGCACCTCGGTTCTTGTTGACAGGCGGCCTCTCTAGACGCAGTAGTTCGCGACTACAGCTGGTAACAAGAAAACCGAACGGCCAGAAATGCATTGGCGATGGATTCTGCCTGTGCCTCGAATGTTTGTCTCCCTGCGTTATCCATGCCCACGACAGCAGCTAATACCATTTCAGTTACTGCTTTCTTCTTGTCTTTACATCCCAGCAGATCCTTCAGCTTGCGAATAACGATTGCCGTGAAATACATGATGCTATACTCAGACAGGATCATCAGCGCAGCAAAATGTTTCTTGGAAGGAGTTTTTGGCAACTTTGCATCCTTCAAATCATCACTTTTTATTGTATATCCTCGCAGCATGTCTTCCAGGCGCTTTTCAAAAGCTGTTAAAGCCACTAGCTGCACCGTTGCTGCATCTGTGTCCCAAGAGATCTCGTTTTTCTCCGCCACCTCGTTCTCGTCGTGCATGGGACCGTCTTTGTTCGTATTGTTCCCCACGGTAGCAGCTTCCCAGTCGAATGATCCGTCACCTTCACTGACATCATCGAAATTTTCCGGAATATCACCTGCGTCTTCTCTCTCGCCGTTATTAGTAGGTGGCAGCGGAAGTGCCGATCGGAATTGATCCAATGCGTTGACAAAACCGTGGAAGGCGTGTGATTTCGGACCTTGTTTCAAAAAGACGATTGAATGTTCCGGTGTGGCTTGGAACTCCAAAATATCATTCGATGATCCATCCGGCTCGACATTGTCTGAAATGCAAAACCCATAGTTCAACAGTAAAACTCCGTTGGATCGAGCCCCGTATGTGATGCGGAGATTTTCGCCTTTTCGAATGATTTGATTGGATTTGACAACTACGGCTCCTTCTTCTGCATTGAATTCGTAGGATAAATTCTTAGTAATGTTCTCTTGTCCGCGACAATGATTGCACAGATCCAACAGAGGTACCATGGCAATAGCTTCGTCTTTGGTCCTGCTACTAGTAGTTGTTGCAACTGACGAGGTACCGCCAAATCCAGCAAAGGCACGCGACGTCACGGCTGCCAAACTGTCACTGAATGCAGCAAAGGATGGGAATGCACGTGTTTGATTCACACGAGCATTATTTTTAGTAGTATACGTCCATGTAGCTTGCAGTTTCTTATAGTCAGATTGAACACCTTCTTTCTCCTTGGCTATGCGTGAAAGAAGTGGTGATCCTGTCAAATATGATAACTCCTCTTCTGTCCATCTTCGCGGCAATGCATCAAAGTCAGAACTTTTCGGTAAAGTATTTCGATAGTGTTTGGCACTTTCAGGGTTACTTGCCAGAAAGGTTGCTACAGCAAGATCGTAAGTGGAATTGTACAACAACGACGATTGGTGGTTCATCATGTCTTCAATCACTGTTACCAAATCCCTTCCAAAGTCTACATCACGGGCCACTGTGTCCCATCCAAAAAGACAATTGGAAGGAATACGAAATAGAATAGAATTTTCTTCAACTTGTTCTGTTACGACAAGTTCCCTTTGATGGGAAATTTGAATTGCCGAATGTACCAATCCACCGTTCTGTTCTTCTTTGATCCAGTCGACGGCAGCCTGCCACCAGTCCATAGTAGTACAAGACAGCATGTTTGTTTGTTTGTAATCGTCCTCCAGTGTCATGGCGTTGGTTAATTAAAGGATATCAATCCTTAACCAGTGGGCCATGGACACCTAGGAACCATGCTAAGTAAGAGTTATCTAGACTATCGTCGTCGTCGTCGTC
>Ga0100380_10003254_pt1 | contig 17287 bp, 10 predicted proteins | sample CryGeymeta201504_FD_80417 | JGI IMG/M metagenome (GOLD analysis project Ga0100380, IMG submission 80417) | Groundwater microbial communities from Crystal Geyser aquifers in Utah, USA - Crystal Geyser metaG 2015-04 | ecosystem: Environmental > Aquatic > Deep subsurface > Groundwater | place... | reverse complement strand
CGGCAACGATTAATAATTTATTTCCAAGTACAAACCCTGCCATAGATGCTGCAACACCTGAGTAAGAGTTCAATAAGGAAATAACCACAGGCATATCGGCACCACCAATTGGTAATACAACTAATACTCCAAGTACTACTGCTATTCCAAGAACACTTAAAAATAATAGTTCATTTGACTGATCAACGACTACAAATGCCGTTGCCACAAAAGCAACAAAAAGTAAAAATCCATTTAACGCCGTTTGTAATGGGAATGAAATGGGGTTTCCTGTAATTATACCTTTCAATTTGGCAAAAGCCATAATGGAACCAGTAAAAGTGACTGCACCAATTAAAACAGAAAGCCCAACGGTTATTATTGCATCCACATTCATGGTCTGACCAGTTGCATTGTAGCGGTAATATTCACCTAAAGCAACTAAAACGGAGGATAAACCACCCACCCCATTAAATAGAGCTACCATTTCTGGCATGGAAGTCATTTCAACTTTTTTAGCTGCAACTCCACCAATTAAACCACCAACAACTATACCGGCAATAATTAATTCAAAGTTCAGAATATTTCTATCAAGCATCGTAACAATTACACCAATAAACATGGCAACTGCAGCCATTTGATTACCGGTACGCGCTGTAGCTGGTGAAGTCATTCTTTTTAAGCCTATCACAAATAATGCAATGGCTACCATGTAAATAAGTTCTACAGAAATTTCGAGAATAGTCATTATTTTTTCCCCTCATCTTTTTTCTTGAACATTTCCAACATGCGATCAGTTACCATAAATCCACCGATTACGTTAATTGTTGCCATTACAACCGCAACAAAACCTAACCAAGCTGGAAGATCAAAATAGGTGTGACCTGCAACTACAAGAGCACCTACTAAGGTAATACCAGAAATCGCATTAGAGCCCGACATAAGCGGAGTGTGAAGCGTGTTGGGTACTTTTGAAATGACCTCAAAGCCTACAAAACAGGCTAAGAGAAATACAAATAAATTAACCAGTAAATCCTTTATTGGATCTCCGGTTGCGGCCTGATTGGCACCTGCCAATTCAGGACTTAATAACATAAAATTAATCCAAAGACTTGTCATTGAGGTTTCTCCTATAAACCGTTCTTAATAATCGGGCTAATAATTTCACCCGCATGGGTTATGATTGAATACTGGGTAATCTCGTCACTGAAATCAAAGTGGAATGCATTTTCTTTATTCAGGATATGATTTATTACCTCAAGCATATTTCTTGAGTACAATAAACTTGCATGGTAAGCCATGGTAGAAGGAATATTTAAAGGCCCATCGACAAGAACTTCATTGTGATTTATCACTTTTCCTGCAACAGTAACTTCACAGTTACCACCTTGTTCAGCAGCTAAATCGATAATAACTGAACCTGGCGCCATGTCTTCTACCATGTCTTTGGTAATAAGAACTGGAGCTTTTTTACCAGGAATTAAAGCAGTTGTAATTACAACATCAGATTTTTTTACATGACTATGTAAGGTATCGCGCGTAATCTTTTTGTTTTCTTCTGATTGCTCTTTTGCGTATCCACCTTTTGTTTCTGCATCTTCCGGTTTTAATGGAATATCAATAAATGTTGCCCCTAAAGACTGTACTTGTTCTTTAACAGCTGGTCTAACATCAAATGCTTCTACGACACCGCCTAATCGACGAGCGGTTGCAATAGCTTGAAGACCTGCAACACCTGCACCCAAAATCAAGATTTTTGATGGAGGGATGGTTCCCGCAGCGGTCATAAGCATTGGAAAATATTTTCCTAAATGATTCGCTGCTAAAAGAACGGCTTTATAACCTGCAATGGAACTCATTGATGAAAGTGCATCCATTTTTTGAGCTCTTGTAATACGGGGAACAGCTTCCATTGCAAGTGAGGTAACACCTGCTTTTTGTAGCTGTTCAACTAAATCTTTGTTCTGTAATGCCCATAAAAAAGAAATCAACGTTTGGCCTGATTTCATTTTTTCTATTTGTGCTATTTCTGGGGCTTGAACCATTGCGATTAATTCCGCTTTGGCAATAACTTCGTCAGCATTGGCAACTATTTTTGCTCCTGCTGCTACATACATTGAGTCTATGAATCCGGAAGCCAAACCTGCGTTTGTCTCCACTAACACTTCACACGATTTTTTTGTGAGTTTGCCTACACTTTCAGGGCTGAGCGCAACCCGATGTTCTAAGTCTCGGGTCTCTTTGGGTATTCCAATGATCACGTTGTTTCCTCTATTTTTAGTTTTTAGAAAACCGTTTTTTGATAAGTTTATTTATCTGACAGCTTAATTTAAGATTAGAAATGCTATAGTTTACATCAAAAATCTTTTCTTAGCCTTCAGATTATTATTAAGATAAAAACATCCGAATTTAGGATATTTTAGTCTTTTTTGCTAATTTCAAATCAAAATATTTTCACAAATTAATCTAAGAAATTGTTTTATTAAGACAAAGGGCTACGAAATCGATGAAAACGCTTTCAGTTAAACATACCGACATAAATTTTTCTGCAATTGGCTACGGTTGCATGAATCTTGCCAATAGCTGGGATTCCTGTCCTCTTCAAACTCAAGATTTCTTGAACGCTGAAGACAGAGTTTTAACGGCTTTGGACAATGGAATTACTCTTTTTGATCATGCAGACATTTATATGTTTGGCAAGTCGGAAGAAGTATTTTCTTCCGTTTGGGAGAAACAATCTTCTTTGCGCTCTAAAATCATTCTTCAAAGCAAGTGCGGAATTCGGTTTGATAATGACCCACATCCCGGCGATCCTAAACGCTACGATTTTTCTTACTTGCATATATTGCAGAGTGTTGAACGTAGCCTCAAACGCCTAAAAACAGATTATCTAGACATTTTAATTTTCCACCGACCCGATGCTTTAGCAGAAAAAGAAGAGTTTGCCCGCGCATGCAACGAACTTTTTTTAGATGGAAAAGTTAGATACTTTGGTTTGAGTAATGTTTCAGCAAGTCAGTTTGATTTATTTCAGACTTGGACAGATGAAAAGTTAATTATTAATCAACTACAGCTTTCATTAGCTCATCACCAACTTATTACGGATGGGTTAGTAGTTAATCTTGATTCCTATTCTGGACTAAGTGACACACTGATTTATTGTCAGCAACATGATATTTTAATTCAAGCTTGGGCGCCAACAGCTGGAGGCTATTTCTCAAAACTTCTTTTTGAAATCCCAGAAAATAAACGACATTTTGTAGATGTAGTTCAGAAAATGGCTTGGAATCGTGGAGTTGCAGCCGAAGTTATTGCACTTGCTTGGTTGTTAAAACATCCTGCTTTAATACAACCCATTATTGGAACAACGAATTTAGAAAGAATTAAAGAATCTGTAACTGCTACTGAATTTTATTTGAGTCGGGAAGAATGGTATTCTTTATCAACTGCTGCGATTGGTGACTTACCGTAACTGTATTTTAATTTCTGATTTATTCTAATACGCGCTAAACTAGTAGTATTTACAATGAAGTTTAGTTCAGGCAATAAATTTTATAGAGAACTGGTTATGACGAAACTTATCCCTGTTTAAGTTTTACTAATCGGTTCAATTGCAAAATCAGAATATATAATCATTTATTATTGTTTTGTAGTCTATAATCTAAAGGCTATCTCTGTATTACTTTATTAACACAAATAGCTTATGAATGAGTCTTTGGATCCAAAAACAGAAGTTACTGAACATGCATTTGTAATCCCTTCTCAAATTTTGGGAAAACCACTTGCAAGCCCAACAAAACGACTAATCGCATTTCTTTTAGATCTTTTACTTGTTGCCATTCTATCGGGATTAGGATTTTATACTCTTTCAGGTTTGCTTGCAGTTCTTGCTTATAAAAGAGTTCGGACTCGTGAAAAAGAAGGTACTTTCAAAAAGTTTGGGGATCGTATTTGGGCTGCATCAGTGGCAATAGCCATTTTCATTCTTAGTTTTAGTGTTTTGTCCATTTTTGATGACGATGATGGTAAATCTGGAATCAAAAAAGATTTTTTCGTAAAAAATGACAATGTTAAGAAATCACTTTCTGCTGAAGAATTAAATGAACTTAAATCTCTTGTAAATTTTGATAAGGACTCTCTTAAAAATATCGATGTAAATGAATTTATAGGAAGAGCAGTTACTATTATCGAGAATTTGGATAAAACTATTGCAAACCCTGATTATCGATTAAGCCAAAAAGAGTTAGAAAAATTAACCGAGTTTTTGAATTATGCAGCAAACGAATCTGAAAACGAATCCTATGATTCGCTAAGAGTTTTAGCGAGTAGGGTACTATCAAAACCAGAAATTAGTGCTTTCAGTAAAAAAATAGACAAACTAAACTCAAAATTATCTGACATAAGTGAGAAGAATGAAAACTTGCAAGATCAAATGGAGAATCCAAGTTTTATCACAATGGCTTTAGCAATTGCAAATGACTTTGGTTTTGCTTTTGGCTGGGGCGGCCTTTATTTCGTTTTTTCTGTCGCTTGGTTTAATGGACAAACACTTGCAAAAAAACTTTTAAAACTTCGTGTTGTAAAACTCAATGGAAAACCACTAGGTATTTGGTATTCTTTTGAGCGTTTTGGTGGCTATGCTGCTGGAATTGCAACCGGCTTACTTGGTTTCCTACAAATTATGTGGGATCCCAACAGACAAACTGTTCACGACAAAATTTCTGGAACTGTAGTTATTGACGAATCAAATGAAAATATTAAATAGATTATTATACCTTTAAAAATTACCAATTTCTATATTTGTTACTCTTTCTTGAAAAAAATTGGTCCGTTATCTGGCTTTTCAAAAAATTTAAACTTCTAATTATTTACTTATGAATCAAGAATTAACAAGTACAATTGAAAATTACCTTCCCTTAATTATTACGTACAGCCTTAAAGTTGCGGGGGCAATTCTAATTCTTATTGCTGGTATCTGGATTTCTCGCAGCGTTAGTAATCGTATTAAAAAAGCTATTCTAAAAAATGAGAAAATCGACAGTACTTTAGCTCCTGTTGTTGCCAATGTTACTCGTATCTTAATTGTAATTACTACCCTTTTAGCTGTTCTAAATCAATTTGGGATTCAAACTACAAGTTTAATTGCTGTATTAGGCGCCGCAGGTTTAGCCGTAGGTCTTGCCCTTCAAGGAACGCTCAGTAATGTTGCTAGCGGTGTTATGCTACTAATTTTGCGCCCTTTCAAATCTGGTGATGTAGTTAAAGTAAATGGCAATGTGTGTATTGTTGATGAAATGGGCTTGTTCATTTGTAAATTCACATCTCCTGATGGTATTAATATCTATCTGCCAAACTCAAGTGTTTGGGGCTCAGAAATTCAGAACTTCACCCAAAACGAAAATCGTAGAACTGACCTTGTAATCGGTATTTCGTACACTGATGACATAAATAGAGCATTTGATGCACTTAGAGACGAACTAGCGAAAGAAAGTAAAATTTTAACCGAACCTGAACATTTAATTGCTGTTGATTCCTTAGGTGATAGCAGTGTTAATATTTTAATTCGCTACTGGACTAAAACATCAGATGTATTTCCACTTAAGTTTGAAATGACCAAAAGAATTAAAGAGCGTTTTGACCAAGAAAGCATTTCTATTCCTTTCCCTCAGCGTGATATTCATTTATTTCAAACGAATAAATAATCGACTAGCGCAATACCTTGTTTTTAATACTTAAGACCACTCCAAAAAGTCGGTTCTTTCGGTTTACACCCTTCCAAAGCCTACGAATTCGACGAATAGTTTGCTAAAAACTAATTTTCAGAGTGGACTCATACTTTAAAAATTGAAGTATTTTATTAAATTCTTAGAATGTCATTCTCTTTTTTTCTAGAATGACATTTTTTTCGCTCAAACTTCAATTAATAGAAATGAAAAACATGACCTGTATCGAAACGTTTTATACAGCTTTTCAACGTCGAGATTTTGTAGCCATGCAAAATTGTTATACTTCTGATGCTACTTTTGAAGACCCAGCTTTTGGAGTTTTAACAGCAAAACAAACTCAAGCAATGTGGCACATGTTATGTAAAAGAGCCACAGATTTAGAAATTACCTTCGAAATTATTTCTGAAACAGAATATTCAGCTACAGCAAAATGGATTGCCGAATACACCTATGCAACCGAAGGAACTTTTGTTCACAATGAAATTGATGCCACTTTTGAATTAAAAGAGGGTAAAATCTTTCGTCACAAAGATGAGTTTAGCATTTGGAAATGGTCGCGGCAGGCTTTAGGATTAACGGGTTGGTATTTGGGTTGGACTCCCTTATTAAGAAAAACAATTCGCCGTAGTGTGCTCTCCGCACTTAATAAATTTATTGAGAAGAATCCTCAATACGCTGAATAAATCCACACAACACACGGTAAAGTCTATATTAGTTTTAAATGTATGAGTCCACCTCGAAAGTCGATTTCGGCAATTTAACCCTTTCGATTTGCATAAAATTGCCGATTATTTAGTAAAAAATACTTTTCGCAACTAGCTCATGAATCAATTATGAAAGATTTAAATTCAGTAAAATACTATCCTATTGATTTTATTAGAATAAGAATAATTTTTTTAATATTTTGAACTTCCTATAAAAAGTAGATTATTTAGGTTTCCGCCCCTTCACACTGTGCATGAAGACCGAATATTTTGCACAAAGTTACTTTTCAGATTAAGCACATATTTTATATAAATCAGACAAACTAGTAAAGAACCCTTACGAGAAAGTCAATTCTTCCAACTCCCTAGAACTCGCAAAAATTTTGTTGAATACCACTTAGCAGAGTAAACTAAATAATGGAAAATATCATTTAGCTTTGTTGTTCAATCATTAATTTAATTCAAATTTAAGCAGACATACTCAATCCGAGCCTAGCATGATGAAAGTTAATTTTTTTCCTATTTTTTAATTAATTTCTTATCTCGAACTCAGGTTAATACTAAAACAGTTGAATATCAATTTAATGGGCAGTACTTATTAATCAGTACATTTATCTAACAATTACTTTCCAAACATGGCAAATAATGCAGACAGAGCAAACAAAGTTGTGTACACTCCGAAATGTGAACCTTGAACTAATGATATTACCCCGCCAACTAATAAAGCACCCGCAATAATTGCTCCTTTTACTCCTTCAAGTGGGTTACTTGGAGACCGGTCGTTCATAAATTCTTCTAAAAATTTTAATCCATCAGCTGAGATTTTTGGCAATTGAACCAACATATCTACCAATTCAGGTGCGCCACGCATTAACTCTTGTGTTATTGCTTTTGGATTAAATTGATCTTTGAAAATTTTTGATACATATTTTTCGCTCAAGGCAGGTATATCTAATTTTGGAACAAGCATATATCCAACCCCTTCAAAAGTTACAAGGGCTTTTACCATTAAAGTCATTTCAACAGGGAAGAAAACACGATACTTTCCACCAATACTTAATGAATTCAGAATGAGTTTTCCTAAACTAAAATCTCCATTTTGTGAATGCATGTAATATCTACGAAGCACATCTGCAACTGCTCTTCTGAAACCTTGAGGATCACCGCCATCTCCAATTTTAGCCATTGCTAACAGATATTTTGTAGCGCCATCTATATCACCTGTAACTAAAGCATGAAAATAATAAAGCATTCTACGACGTGTTTTATCTTCAAATCGACCAACCATTCCCAAGTCAATAAATCCCAATTCTGGCCCCTCCATAATCATTAAATTACCGGGGTGTAGATCAGCATGGAAAAACCCATCTTTATATAACATCTGAATTATAGAAGCTGCGCCACGATCCACTAAATATTCACGATCTTCTATACTTAACTCGTACATTTTTTCATGCCCCGGTTTGTAACCCGCCATAAATTCCATACATAGCACATCTTGACCACTATATTCTCTATAAATTTTTGGGAAACGAACACCTTTCAATTCTGTGAAATTTGCTGCAAAAATTTCTGCGTGATCTGCTTCATTCGTTAAATCAACTTCTTTTTCAGTATAAACACAAAACTCATCAATCAACATTTTTGGTTGATATTGAGGTATAGCCCACTGTAAAAAACCACTGATTAATTTCAAGAGACGAATATCTGTTAGAATTGAATCTCGAATACCTGGTTTTACAACTTTAAGAACTACTTTTTCATCATCTATTGTTGTAGCAAAGTGTGTTTGTGCAATTGAGGCCGTTCCAATTGGAGATCTGTTAACATCTTTGAAACACTCTTCGAGTTTCATTCCCAATTCAGCTTCTACAATTCCACGAATATCAGCAAATGGGATTTGAGGTAATCTATCTAATAAGTTTTTGAGTTCTTCGGTTACTACTGGTGGTAAAATATCTTCACGTAAGGCTAAAATCTGACCCAATTTTATATACGTTGGCCCCATTAGTTCTAATCTGCGTCTTAATTGAACCGCAAATGACTTGTCTCGTAAATCTTTGGCTACAAATATTTTAAGAACAAATGCAGCCATTCTTGTCAGCCCAAATTTTAAGCCTTTAGTCCTTGATTTTGGTAAGGCATTTCTAAAAGCAATTAGTCCACCAATAAATAATCCAATTGTATGCCGATTTATTATAAACCAGCGTCTAACCATCCCTTTGTAGATGGCTAAAGGATCAAAATCGGGAAGGGGCATTTGGTCGCCATTTGCGTTTACGGCTGCACTTTCTTCTTGCTGTTTTTTAAATTTCCCTCTTGCTTGTTTTTTCTTTAATTCGTTTTCTTTGTCAACTGAATCTTTTGATACATAAATTGGTATTTTACTTTCTCTTTCTGGAGTCCATGTACTTGCTGTTTTTTCGCTTTCGTTTGTTTCTAAAACTTCTTCAATCTCTTTTTCACTTATTTCATTTGTATTCTGAGCAAGATTTTCATTGTCATTTTTTAGATTTTCAGAATCTATTAATTCTGAATCTGCACTAGCGTCTTTTTTCTCTTGCGATGGTTTGTTCATTCCTTCTAGTATTTCTAGATACCAATCAGGTTCTTCAATTTCAATTTCTGAGTTAGACTCCGTTTCTTCCGAAGTTTGCTCTTCAACCGTTTCATCTATTCCATTTAACTCATTTGAAATTAGACTATCATCTTCTTTTCCAAGAATATCGGATTCCTTATAAGTTTCTCGACTTGATTCGTTCTCATTTTTTTCACTAATTGAATCAATGTATTCTTCTTTGTCTTGACTAAAATGTAAAATTTGATCTAACACATCATCGTCAATTTCTGTTGTATTATCAGATACTTTAGCTGCTATTACCGGGTCTTCATTGGCGTTTTTTTCTTCTAACGCTTCGTTTTCAACAACAATTGAATTCTTTATTTCATTTAAACTTTCATCAATTAAACCTGAATCGTGTTCTATTTCCTCTAACTCATGCTCTTCATGATGATAAATAGCTTTGTTCATTCCAAAAATATCATCTTTAGTTTCAGCTTGAGATTCTTTTTCAGGTTTAGATTCAATCACTAAATCATTCTCAAATTCTTTTTCTTCTACTTGCTCAAACTCTTTATTTGATGAGTGAGTCCCAAATAATGCGTCATGTACTGGGTCTATTTCTTCCGAATCTATGCTACTGCCTAGCATTTTATCGAGTTCTAATGGTTCTGCATCTTGAACTGCTTTTTTTTCTTCTGTAGAATCGTCCCTAAGCTGTAATTTAGATTCAACAGTTAACTCGTTCCCTATAATTTTATCGTTACTAATCTCAGAAGAATCACCCGTCTCTTCCTCAGCTAATTCTTCTGCAAAACCTTTCTCTAAATTATTTAAAGCCGATATTGACTCATCTACTAAATGAATTGCCCCTTGTAAACTTTGATTTTTTTTTAAGGCTGAATCGTCTTTCTGCTTTATTTTATTTGGTACTAAATCATCAAGAACATTTAGATTGGGAGGGCTTTCTGAATCTTCGTCCAAAACATCTTCTATGAGTTGATCGAATAAATCGGTGAAATCTACATCACCAAGTTGGAAATCATTCTCTTCTTCAACCCATTCATCTTTGTCTTCGAGCTCAATATCATCTTCAACTTTAGCTTCTTTTTGCGCTTCCTCATCTTCTGTGTTATCAAAATCTTCAAAAGTGAAGTCATTTCCTACTAAGGTCTCAAAAAGTGCATCATTTAAAATCGTGTCTTCGCTTTCTTGTTCCAATTCGTCAATTTGTGCAACTTCTTCCTCATAAGAATTAATACTCGTTTTTCCTAACGGTACATCTTCTAATTCGATTTTATTTTCTGCTAACTGAACTTTTTTAAGAATTGGATTATCTTCAATTACATCGTGAATTAAATCATCAAGAAAATCATTATCCTCATTTAATTCAACTTCTTTTATAACTTTTCCCTTAGTCTCATTTTGCTCCCTTTTTACTTCATTCGAAAATGGCTCAACGAAACGACTCTCTTCTGTTATTAATTCATCTATTAGTGAATCGTCCACTTCATCTATAGGTAATTGTGATGAAAGGGCGACTTCTTGAGTTTCAATCGATTCCTGAATTACCGGTTCTCTGCTTGGTAAACTCACTTCTTGCTGTCCAATTGGAGTTATATTTTGTGATTCTACCTTATTGAACGGAGTTTGTGAATCGTTTTGACCTACCTCTTCTTCAATTTTGGGGGATTGTTCTTCAACTTCTTCTAACTTTTCTGAAATCCTTTTTGGAAGTACGGGCATTTGAAAGCCAATTCTTCGTGAACGTGCCGGTTGCAATCGAGTTTTTAATGAGCCAAGAGTGGGTAAAACTACCGTTTTAAGCTCATCGGAGTCTACTACTTCTTGTACTTTTTTCTCTTCTAGTTCTGTAACTTCTTTTTCGTCTTTTTTATTCGCTTCTTGCTCCGAAATTAGTCCAGATTCAGCTTGTATTTCAATTGGCGCTTTTGCTTTTTGATTAACATTAACGGATTCTTCAATAACATTATCTGTTACAAAATCAACATCTTCTTTTATAGATAAGTCTGGAAAAGTTTCTTCTTGATATTCTTTCTCAAAAGCTTGTTCTTCTTCAACTCTTGATTCAGCCTTTTCTTCTTTTTCTACTTCCGATTCTAATTTCGTTGATAGAAAATCTGTTGTTGATTCAGCCTCCTGTTTAATCTCAGTTTTGCTAAGTATTTTGTTCAAATTGAAGAAAGAACGTTTTTTAGGTTTTTCTTCTTTAACTTCTTCAATTACTAGCTTTTTTTCTTCAACTGGCTCGGAAATATTTTCTAATTCAATATCAGTTTCAGTTTCAATCGCAGTTCCTTGGTTTTCTTGCGAATCTTCCTCATTTCCATCCCCTATTTCAGATTCCAGAATGGACTCACGCTCTTCTTCTACATGTATTTCAGCATGTACTTTTTCTTCTGCTTTTTCCTGATTATCAACTATTGCAACAGTTTGCTCTATTTTCTCCTGAACTGTATCTTCAAAATTAAAACTTATTGGTTTTTCGATTGTTTTAGAAAGCTTACTTAAACCTATTTCATCAGAAAACTCTTCCAACGCTTTATTCTCATCGAGCTCTGATTCATCTAAAACAGTAAACTCGCTTAAACTATCTGACCTATCATGGGCTAATTCGTCTTCAACTAATTGTTGATTTTCTGGCGTTTCGTCTCTAAAGTTTTCTTCCTCAGCAATCTCGTCAATGATTTCGTCTATAAGGAGTTCACTACTTTTCGAAGTTTCTTCTTCGAACTCTTCATTATTTTGATGAACATTATAGTCTTCAGAATCAGAAATTGCATCTGCTTCTACTATATTTTCAGTTTCAAGCTCAAGTTCTTCACTCAGAATTGATTTATTTAAATGGGTATTTATTTCTGTATTTTCTGTTTGTGACTCAGATACTTTTTGCTCTTCAACAGGTTTAGGAACAGAACGTTTTAGTGACATAAAAGGCTTAGCAAGTTCTTCTTTTTGCTCTGTTTCCTCAGCTTTAACGGCTGCTTCGTCTTTTATTGCTAGAGTTCTTTTTAAGGAAATAAATGGTTTTATGGGAGAGTCAGCTAGTGATTTTTCTTCCTTTTCGGATGGTGATTCACTCTCATTTTCAAGCGGAGAAGATTCTTTATTTTCTAAATTTGATTCAAGTTTGGAACTTTCAATTGATTCCCATTTTGATGATTCTTTTTTTGTTATGTCTGGCTGAACAAGATGTATAAGTTGATTTACGGTTTCTGATAATTCATTAATTTCGGGATTTACAAATTCTTCAACTTCATCTTTAAGCTCTAAATCAACAGTAGATTCAATTGGATTTTTTATTTCAGTTGCCGTTGTAACACTATTTTCGATACTAGTTGTTGTATTTTCATTTGTTTCAGATTCAGAATCTTGTACTACATCTTCTTCTATTTCATTTACAGGGGCAATACGCTCTTCATCATTTTGGGCGATTTCAGGAGATATATCAAATTCCTCTTGTTCTTCAACTGCTTCAATTAATTCTTCTTGCTGTTCCGACTCTATTTCTAGTAGTGTAGTTTCAGACTCCGTTAATTCTTCATCTATTTTAGTACTAGTTGTTTTTTGCTCTGAAATAATTTCTTCTTGTTCTACAACTTGAGACGGACTTTGGGTATTATCAAACAACTCAAAAACATCAATCGGTTTTGAATTATCCTTCTGTTTCTTTTTTTCAGATGCTTGATTAACAGGAGTAGCACTATTTTCAAGCTCAGAAGTTATTAAGTCCTCATCGTTAGAAGCTACATTTTCTTTTGATGTATCCTTTGAACGACCACGTTTTCTTTTTTTGTCTGTTGAGCGTGAAGATTTGCGAGCAGAGTCTCTCCGTACAGGAATTTTATCCTGATTTTCTTCATTATAGGAACTGAAAAGATCAAACGTGGACATGAATCAAGAACATTTTTTGCACTGTAAAACTGTTAAGATAACTAAGTTCTTACTGATTTAAGCCTTAAAATAGTAAAGTTTCCAACAGAATTCGCTGAAATCAGCTAGTCAATCTACTGCATTTTAAGGTTTTTAAGTGGATTAATGCAAATTTTTGGTGATAATTTCATAGACTTAGACTTATGCTAAACAATTTTAATGCCAAATTTCTAAGCTTACTTTTACTTATCGTATTGTTTTTTCAACAATGTAGTCTTTTTTCTACCAGAAATCCTGAAGATCCAGACGATTTAGGACAAATACCGTTTATCCAACCCGACAGACCTGAAATTATCTTGCAAAACTTAAGCAATTCGATTTCTAGCCTAAGTTTTCAAAATTATTTGTCCTGTTTTAGTTCCACAACATTCGAGTTTGTACCCTCTTTTCAAGCTTCAAGTACAAATCCGGGAATTTGGACAGGTTGGTCCGTACAAGAAGAGCAAACTTATTTTACCAATTTAGCAACAGAAGCAAGGTCTTTCAAAGGACATGGATTGGTACTTTCAGACTCTAGATATGAAATTCTTTCCGAAACGAAACAGCAATTTATTGCAAGTTATTCACTTACCTTTGTTCATAACAGAAATTCGCAAGGTGTTCCAAACACATCCATCGGGGAAATTATTTTAGATCTTGAAGCAGATTCTAACGGTTTGTGGTACATTACTAAATGGACTGACATTTCGAATGAGACTTTTTTTTCTTGGAGTGAGCTTAAAGCCATTTTCGTTAGAGGTTAAAAATTAATTTTAAACTCTAAACTTGGTAAAATCCCTAAATCCAGAATATCTGCTTGAACCGTAATTAAGTTTGCATTCTCACCAATGGAATCAAATGCTTGAATCTCATCTCTGTACCAAGGGTTCTGTAAATCAAAAATATTGTACACACTTAAACTGATGGAATAATCTAATTGCTCTGTTTTCCCATTATAGTTTAAACCTGCGTCTAAGCGCTTATACATATCTAAACGATCGGGGACCAAACCCGTTGAACCAGGCTCTCGTGCAGGAATACCGCTTGCTAAAACACCCGTCAAAGAAACACTAAGTCCGTTTTTAAACCGATAAGAAGCAGTACTTTTTACTTGATGTCTTCTATCCCAATAAGCCGGAAACCATTCTCCATTATTAATTTCTGCGTTTTTTAAGTTAGTTGTACTCCAAGTATAACTCGTTGTGGCGAAGAATTGATTTAACTGAGTAGTAACTTGCGCCTCTAAGCCATACGACTCTAATTGATGATCGTAAAACCAAGGCTCAGGATTAAAAGAACTTGTGTAATTCCGCGTATTGATTTCATGCATTCTTACATTATCCATCATTTTATAATATCCTGAGACTTTAGCACTTATGCCAAGAATTGGTTTCCAATCCAAATCTGTAAATACATGATTCATTTGCAATGGGACTTGACCAGAAGATGCAGGAATCCAAACATCACTTGTAACGGTATTATATAAACTCAAACGATTTAAAAACTGATAACCGTGAACAAATCCTGTGGAAAGAACTAAAGACTCAGACAGTTTTATTGAACTTTGGATTCGAGGTGAAAATCGAAGATAATTCCCATCAGAATAATAATGCGCTCTTAATCCTAAGTTCACTTCTAGTCTTTTCCATTGCAGGGATTGCTGCAAATAAGGTTCTATAAGCCAAGAATTATAATAAGCGGAGAAATAAGGATATGAAAACGATTCTTCTTCATAACTCATCAGATAGCGTGAAAGTTGCAAACCCATTTCTAAAGAATACCCATTATTTCCAGATTGACTCATCGAAAACCCAGCTTTTGATTCTGAAAACTGATTCGACTGATTAAATTGTTCCACATACGAACGAACAAGTGCGTCTTCTTGAGGTTGAGAGTACAAATAGGTGTAATCATCTTTTCCAAAAAAGGATTCATAATACGCATACTGCCCATCAAACTTAAGAAGCCACCTTTTCCAAAATGACCAATAGGAAAGGCCTAAACTGGTTTGCAACCAATTATTTTCTGTTTCAACAGGACTTAATCCAAATCGATCGGAAAACTGCAATGCATCGGAAAGTTGATCGTAACGATAACCGGATTGTTTTAGATTATCACCACCTAAATAACCTGTTAATTGAATCGTACTTCCTTCTTTCGTTTCTAAATTAATTTTTCCATGAATATCATAAAAATTTACCGATGGAGTATTAGACTGATACAAATCGGTTTCCGCTGGAGTATAACGTGAATCTTGAACTCTAATTTCTCTTCCTGTGTCTAATCCCCAAGCAATTCGTTCACTATTTCCGAAACCTGTAATTTGATTTACAATTCCAGTTTTTCCACCTATTGTCCACGTTCCTGCATTTCCTGAAATTGGCCCATCTAAACTCAAACGAAATGAAGTATTTGTAAGTGCGGCTGTTGTTTGTAGTCGATTTCTATTTCCTGAGCGAGTTCGTAAATCATATATCCCTCCATTTGAAACATTCATTTTACCCGGTATAATATCGTAATGAAGACCTGAAAACTGAAGAATATCGTTTGAGTAACTATCTGTTAAACCAAAAAAATGAGTCGATTCAAACTGAGTAATTCCATCTAGTTGAATCAATACTCCGTCTGGAGTTCCCCCTCGTAAAATAATATGTCGGTCAAAAGCTGTTTGCGCAAACACAGAGGGTAAATTTTGTGTTGAACGGATCAAACTCCACTCTCCTCCAACTGAAAAATTTCCAGATTGAAAACGAGCTTCGCTAAATTGGTCATTTTCAGATTTGCCAGAAACAACTAATTCATCACCCTCAAATTCAAGCATGGATAATCTTGGATTTAACTGATATAAACCTCGTTTATCAGGTAAAATTATCGATTGTGTTTCATAACCACTTGCAAAAACATGTATAATTCTAACGCTATCGCTTTCACTAAACTGTAAACTTAAGCGCCCAAATTCATCTGTTTTAAAAAACTTGTTTTCAACAACAGTAGTTGCATAAGGAATGTATTCACCAGAACTATTATCATTTACTTGTAAGAGAATAACTCTTTTTTTTAGTGATGAAGATTTTCTTTCAAAAACCAAAATATGCTTATACACACTATCAATTAACAGTGAAACTCCTAAAGGTTCTAAAGAGATTTGAATTTTTTTTAAGAGATCTGTTGCATTTCGATTGTAGGGTAATTGAATCGAATTGGTAAACGACTCACGATATAAAAAACGAAACCCCGTTTCTTTTTCAATTTTTTTTATGGCATAGCTTAAGGAAACAGTTGAAATAACCGTTTCCTGAGCTAGAAGATTCGTAGTAATCGTTAAAAAAAATCCAGCAAGAAGAAAATAAAACCAAACTCGACGAAGCGAAATTAAAGTCATTTCCTCTTTTTTAGTATTCGCGTTGTTTCCAATGATAAATTTTCTGGCTAGTCTGAGTAAACTTGCCACCAATGAGCAATTCAACAGAGTTCAACACTTCATTTATAGAATTGAGTCTAAGTGTTCCGCTTAAACGTTCACTTTTAATAGAAACAGGCATTGAGATGATCACATTATAATGTCGTTGAATTTCATCAATTACAGAACCAACCGTTCTTGAATGCAGTACCATTTCATTATTCAACCAAGCTGTATAGGTCTCTATTTCAGTTGCTGGTAAATAATTAACCCCATCATAAGTGATAGATACAATTTCACCTGGAGCTAAGAATTGCTGTTCTTTTTCGCCTTTTTTATTGAACTGAACTTTGCCTTCTTCGAGATAAATTACTGTGGAATTGTTTTCAGCAAGAACAGTAAACTTTGTACCTAATACGCGAATAAGCGCTGTAGCTGTTTGAATTTCAAAAAATTGATTTTCTCTTTTTTGCACTTCAACCGATGCTTCACCAAATAAACGAACGCGATAAACATCATCGGTATTCATCTCTTCGGTTAATGTAGAATAATTCCTAAGTTCAATATTAGCCTGATTATTAATCGAAACCGTTGAATATGCATCTTTTGTTTGAGCAAGTTTGGTACTTGTTTTTTCGGGGAGTTCAATATTTAATATGCTAACTACAGCAAGTAGAACTACTGCTGCAACTAATAATATTTGTCTGAAATAAACTCTAGCTTGTTCTTTTTTAACAGAATCTTTTGCTCCTTGAGTTTCAGTGCGAATTACTCGCCACATTGTTTTTGATGGAACATTTTGCGCGTTCTGATCTAATTTATAAGCATTTAATGCAGATAAACCAGAATCTTCAGTGAACTGAACAGATTTCCCATCTTCTAATTTTTTTAGTTCATTTGTAAAGTTATGGTCTTCCATTTCGCCCTCCTCTAGGGATAATTTTTCCGAGTTTGAGGTCAATTAACAAAGGTTCGTTGATAAATT
>Ga0100380_10003252_pt1 | contig 17288 bp, 15 predicted proteins | sample CryGeymeta201504_FD_80417 | JGI IMG/M metagenome (GOLD analysis project Ga0100380, IMG submission 80417) | Groundwater microbial communities from Crystal Geyser aquifers in Utah, USA - Crystal Geyser metaG 2015-04 | ecosystem: Environmental > Aquatic > Deep subsurface > Groundwater | place... | reverse complement strand
TTTTAATAAAAATTATTATATAGTTGACAATCATTAGTTCTAAATTATTTTAATTTTTCTAATTTAATATTATAATCTTATAATAATGAATTATCATAATCTTGAAATAGAAACAATAGAAACAATAGAGACTATGAGATCATTTAGTAGACATGATTCAATTACATCTTTAAAGACTCCATTCGAAACAAAAGATGAAAATATTGACCATAATCATAACTCAATCTTAAACCCTGACATTAACCATAACCATAATCTTAATACTTCAACGAAAAAAATTATAATTATAGGAGATGATAAAGCAGGGAGAGTAATTCTCTTCAATAACTTACTTGTTAGTTTTAAAGGAGTAAAAATTTCAACAAAAGTAATCAAACTAAAAAAAATAAACATATTGAAAACAGATCATAATATTCAGATTATTGAATCAACAGGTTACGAAGAAAAGTCATCAAAATTAGAATTAAATGATTTATCAAGTAATAACTAATAATAACTAATAAAATCTATTTCATTTTCAATTTACTTATTATAATAAAAATAGGATGCGATGGTTTTATTTTTCTCTTTAGTAATTTTAGTAATTACTCATTGACTTATATTGAGGATTTTAAAAATGCATATCATGAACTACTAGGAAAAAAGTATTTTCCTTGTATTTATGTTAAAAACGAAACAGAATCTAATTTAAATCAAAATAATAATTACGAAAATGATGAAATAGATAAAGAAAGGATTAAAAATATTACTAATAATCTAAACTTTCCATTAGTTACTGTTTTAAATAATTTTAATTTTACTGAATGTCAGACAATATTAGAAAATATCATAAGAGAAATTGATAAAGAAGCTAATGATGATTTTCCTTACAGTTTACAATATAAAAGAGAAAATAAATTAAACATCTGGTTAAAATATTTTTCTAAGATCTATTTTTCTAATCTTTTGTTACTGATTTGTATAATAGTAATATAGTTATTTGATAATAATATATAGTTAATTTCTGCTTTTGATTTGATTTATATTATCATAACTCCTGACTTTATTAACGAAGCTGAAAAATTAGACGGGTTATACTTAGGTTGTCGGTTAAATTTAAATGCGGTTAATATAGCTACTTCTTGTTATATTCTTAAGTTAGCTGTTTTTAACAAGGATAAAATTGATAGAGTGAAGAAGTTTAAATTATTCCTTATAATATATAATTTATTTTTGTTGTTTTTGTTAGGACTATTGCATCTTAGAGTTAGAAAGGTTAGTAATAAATTATATTATTTATAATAAATTATATTAATATTATTTTAGTTAAGAAATCACAATGAGGAGTACTATTCTTATAAGTTTTATCATTTCTTGAATTTTTTATTTTTATCTACTTCATTTTATGTTTTTAGAAAGTTATCAGAATCTAAACCTCAATATAAAGAAAAAGCAGAAGATCCAGTAAGGCAATTAAAAAAACGATTTTCAAAATCAAATAGTTCGAAATATCTAACAAAAATATGTATAACAACAGACCGTAGTAGTAAAGAAATTTAATTTTGTAATATAATAGAGATCATTTTGTATATAAGAATAAAGAATTAGTATATTAATCAAAAACTAAATCCTCATTAAATAGTATTGTTTATATTATTAATAAATATAATGTGAATATAATATGAATTACATGATATTTAATATGATAAGTTTATAGAAATAGTCTTTTTATTTTAATATATTATATCAATACAATAAAAGTAACTAATTATATAATAAATATATTCTACACAATATATAATTAATTATAATTATAATACTTAATAACTCACATATTTTTAAAGATAAATAAACAATAAATGTCGGCTCATCAAATAAATTTTCAAGAAATAAGATTATTGTTTGATATTCAAAATCAAAAGAATTTTGAATTTTATTTGGAAAGAATATACTCAGATTTTTGCACAATCAAAAATAATGTAAACCTTGGTATATCAAAAACTAGATTTCTCGACTGGACAAAGCTTCCTATATTTATTGCTGAAAAATTATTTAAGTCAATTGACTTAAATGATGATAGCTTCATATCCAATGATGAATTTATAAACTCTCTATCATTGCTTTACTTAGGTAATTTTGAAGAGACAGCAAAAGTTATCTTTAATTTATACGACTTCGATAGAGATGGAAGAATACACTTAGAAGATGTAAAGACAATTTTAGCATTTTTACCTCTTAAGGGTGATAAAACAAAAATAGTTTATAAATATCAATTAGAATCATTAGCAGAATTAAATGATATTCTCAAAAAGACCTTTGAAAGCCATCAAACCTTAAGCTTTGAAGAATTTTTAGAAAGCATAAAACGCTACTCTGATATTTACCTTCAGCTTCTTTGCTTTTTATATCAAAGATGTCAAATTCATCAAAAAGACCTGAAAACTGTTGTAAAAGTAAGTAAATTAAACAGTGATAAAGAACTTAAAGGATATTTAAGAAAAAATAATGGTTCTGACCATTATAAATCTGCTCAAGATATTTTAAACACTTCTAATGTTCTCCTTAATTCTCCTTCAGATAAAAGCATCTTTTTTCCAGTTGAAGATTTTTTAAGTAGTAATCATATTAAAGCTAAAAAGAGAATATCTTCATTTAGTAATCTTAAGTTAATTAATAGCTTTAATAATATACTTGCAGATGAAAAAAAAGAAAAAGAAAATAATCAAAAAGAAAGTATAATTGATGAAGTTGATAATTCCAAAATTAAACCTAAGAATTATGACAGTTTCTCAGAGTCAATTACAGCTGAATTATCAGGTCTAAAGGGTGTTAGAAAAATTCCTCCTAAACGTAAAAAGTTATTAAATGCAGGAGATAATATATGTAATGGCAGTGACAATATTGATAAAAACTATCACAATTTCGAAGAAAAAAAACCAACGAAAAAAACAAGCTCCTTTACACCAACAAAAACTAAATCTAATAAGAGATTAGTTGAAGAAACTAATACTAAACTAAATGAAATAGATAAATTAAATTATAATAGCTCAAGTACTGATTCTGATACTCAGATAATCTTTTTTCCGGACGAGAATGAAAATGATCAGTTTCCAGGTTTTAATATTGATATAAATAATCAAAATCTAGACAAAAGTGTGATTAAAAAAACTATTGATTTCCTAAATAAAAAAATTATATTCGAAGGATCTATTTTAATTTACAAGACAACTGAAGAATTAAAATTAACTATTTGGCTAGTACTAATTGATCAAAATATTTATTACTTTACTGATGAAAGTAAAAGTAGCTTCACTGGATTCCATCATCTTGCAAATTGCTTTATAAAAGAAAATGGTAAGGAGATAATTCAAGGAGAGACCTACTATACTTTTTCAATAATATTTCCAAACAAAACTAGAGCATACCATACAAAGGATAGAGAGAATGCAAAACAATGGACCCAAAAGTTAAGAGCTACCATTGGCTATCAAAACTTATTTGACAATTACGAAATAATTGATGAATTAGGCAAAGGGCAATTTGGAGAAGTCAAACTTGGAGTAGATACTAAGACAAACGAAAAAATTGCAGTAAAAATAATAAATAAGAAAAAAATGAAAGAAAAGGAGATTGAATTAGTGCAGCGAGAGATAGATATAATGAAGTTGTCAAAGCATCCTAATATTATAACTTTTATTGATCATTTTGAAAATTCAGAGTATATTTTTATCGTAATGGAGTATTTAAGATACGGTACTCTACAAGAATATATCAAAAAGACGAAAAATATTTCTGAAGAAATTTGCTCCAACATTATTTTTCAAATAGCCATTGCCTTAAAATACCTACATGATTTTGGAATTATACATAGGGATATTAAGCCTGATAACATTATGATTTCCACAAATTATAATAAAGAAAAAGATTTTAAAATCAAAATAACAGATTTTGGACTAAGCAAGATACTATCTCCTCTAGAGACAACAACTGAAGGTTATGGTACATTAATCTTTGTAGCTCCTGAGATACTAACCAGATCACCTTATAACAGATCAATCGATATTTGGAGTTTAGGTATAGTCACTTACTTTTTAACTTCACATATGTATCCTTTTTCTAATCAAAAAAACTTAATCGAAAAGATAATTAATGAGAAGCTTAAGTTTCCAAAAGAACATTGGGATAAAAAAAGTCCTGAACTTATAGACTTTATAGAGAAATGCTTAGAAAAAGATCAAAACAAAAGAGTTACTATTGACAAATTGTTATCTCATATTTGGATTAGTAATTGCGGTAAATAATTATCAATAATACTTTAAATTTAATGTAATTAAATGAACTTTAATGAGTAATTTATGATATTTATTTCTATTTATAATTAATATTATATTTTAAGTTTTATTATTTTTATAGTATATAATATATACAACAACATAATTAATTTAAATACTTATATTAATTTAATATTGATTTTGAATATATATTCAACTTCTAATTAACTTGTTATAGTTTGAATAAAAAGTTTGGAGATGTTCCATTAGAACCTGATGGCATATATGTAACACCTGAACTTCTTGATAAATTTGTAACAATTTCAACTGCTGCTTCAAGTCTTTTTAATTCCAAAAATGCTATAAAATAATAAATATTAATTATAATAGTAAATCATTACCTCTTCCATATTGATTAATAGCATTATTAAAGATTTTAGCTGATTCAGATTCTGCTTCTGCTCTAATAATTGTTAATTTCTTTTCTTCCTCACTCTTCATAACAATAAACTTAGCTCTTTCAGCCATTTGTTGAGAAACTTGTTTTGCTTCAATAGCATCTCTGTATTCTTTACTAAATTCAATATGTAAAATTGCAACATCATCTAATATAACATTAAATTCTTTAGCTTTTGTAATTAATAATTGTTTTATTTCTGCTGAAACTTTTTCTCTTTGAGTAATAAGTTGATCTGGGTTATATCTAGCAACAACAGCCTTGATTGTTTCCTGAGCTAATTGTTAAATGTAAGTATTTATAGTTTAAATATTTTACATACTAATATTTGGAAGAATTCTATCTGCATAATTTTTTTGTTGTGTTAAATATAAATGTGGTAAAAACTCCCAATCGGGTCTTTCTAAAACTCTAACAGATATATTGATAATTTGTAAATCTCTGGCTGGTGTCTTTGAATCGATATTATGATGATTCATTCTTACTGAATATATAATAGGAGTCTTTAATGATTATAATGATTTTAATGATTATATTGATTATAAAATACATAGAAAAATGGTATTTTAAAATGCATTCCTTCTCCTTTAACTTTTTTTACTACTCCTCTACCGGTTAGACTGTCAAACATTATTGCTTTTTCACCACCGTCTACTACAAAAGTAAATTGAGTGAAAATTAATCCAGTTGCCAATAGACCACTTCCTGCTTTCATCATTAGGTTTAAAATTCTGTTCATTTATATTGACAAGAAATATTAAATTAAATAATTTAAGGCTATATAGAATTAAAATATAATTTTATTAATACTGGAATTAATTAATATTGAGTAATTAATTACCTAATATAATAATTAAATTAATTAAAATAATTCAAAAATTATAATATGGACAAGAATAAAGAAACCAAAGAAAATAAATCGATCGAAGAGATTGAGTCACATATATTAAAAAGATATGACTTAATTAATAAACAAGGTACTTTAATTTATTTTAATAATAAAAATAGGTAAGGGAGCTTATGGCGTAGTATTTAAAGCATCAGATAAAAAAACAGGTGAAATTGTAGGTCTCAAAAAGATATTTGATGCTTTTCAAAATTCAACTGACGCTCAAAGAACGTATAGAGAAATTATGTTACTTCAAGAATTAAACAATCATGAAAATATCATCAGGCTTCTTAATGTAATTAAAGCAGAAAACGATAAGGACATTTACCTTATTTTTGAATATATGGAGACAGATCTTCACACTGTAATTAGAGCAAATATTTTAGAAGACGTTCATAAAGAATTTATCATTTATCAAACTTTAAAGGCTTTGAAATATATCCACTCAGCAGGGATTATTCATAGAGATCTTAAGCCTAGTAATATTTTGATTAACTCGGATGTAAATATTAAAATATGTGATTTTGGACTAGCTAGATCGTTGTTACTTGGAAAGGAAGGAAGTCTTCCTGTTTTAACTGATTATGTTGCTACAAGGTGGTATAGAGCACCTGAAATTCTTCTTGGTTCAACAAAATATTCCAAGGCCGCTGATGTTTGGTCTGTTGGATGTATATTGGCTGAACTTTTATTAGGTAAGGCTGTATTTCCTGGAACATCCACTCTCAATCAATTAAATAAAGTATTAGAAATTACAGGAAAGCCTTCAAAAGAAGATATATCCGCTTTACAATCTGATTTAGCAAATACAATGTTAGAAACTATCCCAAGTATTAAAACTAAAAATTTAAAAAATATGTTTAAAAACGCTTCAAATAATGCCCTTGATCTATTAACAAAAATGCTACAATTTAACCCAAATAAAAGAATTACAATTGACGAGGCATTAGAACATCCTTTTGTTGAGGCTTTTCATCAAAAAGAAAAAGAATCAGTATGTGACAAGATTATTAAAATTCCAATGGATGATAACACTAAATACACTGTGAAAGAATATCGTCAGAGATTATATGATGATATTTTAAAGAGAAAGAAAGAAATTAGAAAAAAGATGGTTGAAATGCAAAAAAAGTCTACTAGTTCTAGCTCTAATAATAATTTAGTTAGTAAAACTAGTACTCCGTCTACAACTTCATCAGTTAAATCGGAGAAAAAGTAGTAAATTCATAAATAAAATATTAATGTTGTTATAGACTTGTGAATATATTCATATAACTCTAATATTTATTATATTTTTCTTATATTATCTTATATTTTCTTATAACTTCTAATATTTGTATAATATAGAAATTTATATAAAATTTATATGAAAAAGGAGATTAATGTATAAATTTATAACAATTAATGTAATTGATAAATTTGGTTTGACAATAATATTTAACAAAACAATTATTTATTTTCATAGTATTTATTAAAAAACTAAAAATGGAAAATTTCGATGAAATCGACGGGGAATTTAGAGTTATTAAAGCATTAGGAAAAGGTTATACAGCCAAAGTATTGTTAGCAAACCATAAGAAATCTAACACTAATATCGCTATAAAAATTTATAAACCAAGAAAGGATATTACAATTCTAGAACAAGAATTCGAAAATGAGGTAACAACAATGAAGGGTGTTAATCATCCCAACGTTTTAAGAATATTTGCAGCAAATAATGAAGGTGTATACAAGTATACTAAAAATACAAGAAAAAACGATAAGTCAATTATATATTTAGGAGTTGAAGTTTGTAACAATGGGGAATTCTTTGACTACATAAAAGAGCCTGGAGTAGGATTTAGTGATAAAATTGCTAGATATTACTTCCATCAAATAATTGAAGGTTTATCAAGTATTCATAAAGCCGGACTTGTACATAGAGATTTAAAAACAGAAAATATGTTCCTCGACGATAATTTTAATATTAAAATTGGGGACTTTGGATTCGCTAAATACCTAAACATTAACAACAATGGACAACTTACTTCATATCTCGGTACTCCAGGTTATCAATCCCCTCAAATGTTAGAATGCAAGAATTACGACGGTATCGAAAATGACATTTTTTCCTGTGGTGTTATTTTATTTGTTATGTGCGCTGGTTCTCCACCTTTTAGAGAGGCAAGAATGAGCGACCCATGGTACAAAAACTTTTTAGTAGGCTCAATTGAATCGTTTTGGAAATATCACTTAAGAACTAAAAACTTTAGCGAAAGCTTTATTAAATTAATAACAGGCATGTTAGCATTTAATAATAGATTTACCATAAATGACATTAAGAAATCTGATTGGTATAACGAAGAAGTAGCAACTAAACAAGAAGTACTATTAGAAATGGAAAACAGAAAATTACTTGTAGATAAAGCATTACAACGTGAAAATAACTTAATAGAAATTAATTCAGATGAAAGTTTAAGCAGTGGAAGTGGCGGCAATAAAAATTACAGATGTGGCTATGATGGAAATATAGCTGATTTAGAAGTTTTAGAAAAAAATTTCACAAACATGGAAATAGAAGAAGACTTTATAGTAGAATGGAAAAGAAACAAGTTTGATAATGGAAATTATATTAGAAGTAATGTCTCTCATTCTAAAATCTATTGCGAAGTTGCATATTATTTAACATGTAAATATGAAGGAATTATCCTTGAGTTAAATAATGGGTTACTTAAAATGAATGCTAAATATGAAACTAGCTATGATGGAGAAGTTTCTTTAGATAATTTAAAAATTAACGATATTCAATCTATCGACATCAACATAGAAGTATTTAAAGACGACAATGAAGGTTCTGTAGTCCAGTTTTATAAAAACGAATCAATGAGTCAATTTGATTTTAAAAACTTTTACCATGAACTAAGGAGAGAACTTGAGAAGATAAAATAAAATGTTTATTTAAATGCTTGTATATATGTTATTGAATTATTCAATATTTATGAATTTATTTAATATTTTTTTATAATATATTTATTTTATTATTATTTAATTAATTAATAAACAATTTAAACAATAATATAATAATAAAATAATTTAAAATGTTTGGTAAAAGTAATAGCAATAATAAGCAGAAAGTAGTAAAAAATTCGAAAAGTGATAATTTTAAAACAAACCAAAATGCTAAAAGTTCTGATAATAAACTTATAAATAAAAAGAAGAATGGAAATATAAAGTATAACTATAAATAATAATTTATAAAATAACTATAGTACTTCGCAATCATCTCAACCTGGAATGGGAATGAGTATTCTTAGAGGTCAAAAGTTTATAGGAATACAAGAACCGAAAGATAGACCTACTGGATTAACAAATGAGACATTATATCCAAATGAAGATCATCAAATGATAGAAATAAAAGATAGTCAACTATCTAACTTTTATAAGCCCCCACAAGCTACTGAAGAAAATAATGAAAACAATGAAAACTACGAAAACTCAATGAATAACATAAAAGAAACGTTAAAAGAAAATATAGAAACAGACCAAGACAATAACAATCAAGACAAATACTAGTAATATTATATATTTTAATAAATTATTATTTTAGTAACGAAGAAAATGAACAACAAGAGGAAGAATATGAAATCGAAGAAGGAGATGGAATTGAAGTAGAATTAGAATGTACTAGTCAAGTTTTATTCCCTCCAGACGAAGATAATAATTACAATAATAATAGTAATAACTATACCGTTAATAGTATTAACTTTAAGCAAAACAGTAATAAAAACAACAATAATAACAATTTTAACAATAATACTTTTAACAAATTGATTGAATCATCAAATTTCAAGGTTACGACACTAGATGAAAACTCATTATATAATCCTAGTATCGATCTATTATCCTCACACTCAATCGATAAAGATTATAAAAATAAAGAAATAAATAGCAGTCATAGTCCTATTAATAATAAAGCTGATGATTCGAATTCAAAAGAACTGACTACAAAAGATTTAACACCGAATAAGTATTCTTTTAAAAAAAGGGAGAATAAAACAAGTTCAAACCCTCTATCGACAAAACCAGGTTCAAAGATTAATACAGAAACTTCCCCAATTGATGGGATTAAAAGTCAACAAAATAAGGAGGGATTAGACCAAACTAAACAAAGTAATCAGAATAACAACAATAATCAAAATAATGTTGTATTAGAAGAACGTAACTCAATCCCTAATGATGAAAATCTAGACTTTATTAATACTTTATTAAAATTAAAGTCAGCAGCTACTAATAAAAAAATTCCAGTAAATAAAAATAATAATCAAAATAATATTCATATTCAAAATAGTAATAGTAATCAAAATTATCAAGAAGACTATAATGTATCCAATTCAAAGCAGAAAATAAGCTTAAGTAGTGATATGAAAGAGACTAAAATTACTAATTCGAATATGAATAGTGCTACAAATGTAATTAATGTTTCAAATTCAAACAATGCATTTAAAGTAGTTAATGTTTCAAACACAATTAATGCTTCAAACTTAGTTAACGAATCACATGCCTCTAATACGTCCGTTTTACAAGAAAATAAATATTTTAAACTATTTAGCACTAATAATCCACAAGAACATACATTAAACTCAAGTAATATAATTAATTCAAGCAATATCAATTCAAGCAATATACTTTATTTAGATAATAGTCAATTTAACAATAAAAACCCAGTAAAAGATTTTGATCTTGTTGAAATCACTAATTATAAAAAAAGTTCCCAAAAGGATGTTACAACTCAAGATGGCTATTTCAGAAGAAGACATTTAGAAACTGTAAAAAGAACAGAACGATTTAAAAAGGAACGAGAAGAAAAAGAACTTGAGGAACTATCATTCAAACCAAAAATTAGTCAAAAATCGAAGAATATTATGAATAAATTAAGTTCATCTAAAAATATGGGATATAATATAGATGATGCTTTCAAAAAGAATAAAAGGAATTGTTCTGTGTTATCAGACGGAATTCCTAGTAATGTAAATCTTATCAGTAATATAGATGAAATTAATAACAATATTCAAAATTCTAAGTGCAATAATAGTAATTATAGAGAATATAAAGATGTTAAGAGTAATTCGAATAAAAATAGTAATAAGTCCTGTGATAAAATACTTACAATAGATAAGCTTAATGACAATAAAGAACACAATTTTAACAATAATCTTTATATTGACAAAAATTTACATAATGTAAGTAGTTTAAAGGAGAGTACTGCATCTAATAGCAATATCAACAAAAATATAAATAAGAATGCAAAAGAAAATAAAACAAATTTCCAATCTAACTTTACAACTAATAATACAAATAATCAAGCTAATATAAATTCATCTGGAAAGAAATCAGGTGTTAGTAGCTATTATAATAATTATCTTGGTCAAAAGAAGAATAACATGAACACAGGAAACACAGGAAATACAGGAAATGATAAAAAAGTATCACAACTACATGATTATAATAGCAATAACTTAGATCATGTTAATCACCAGTTTAATACTAATAATACGAATAATCATAATCAATATATTAATGATAACAATGAAAACCAATATAGTAGTAATATAGGTAAAATGGCTATTGACTCAAAACATTTCGATGTATCAGGGGATATAGTAAATATAGGACCAAAATCAAAAACAAAACCTACGGATTATAAAATTGAATTTTCAAACTTAAATACTAACGGAGACTATAAAGGAACAGATACTTTAGATAGTATGGGAAAGAATTTTAAGTTTTCTGGAATTTCGAATAATCATAATTATAACAATTATAATGAACCTGTAGAAGTATTTAAAATAGTTGAAAATAATAGTAAAATTAGTAAAGATTTTAATAACGATAAAGCTCCATTTATTCAAGAAAAAATAAATAATATAAACAATATTAATAATTCTGATAATTTTAACAACATAAACAGCATAAACAACATGAATAATGTGAATAATGTGAATGCCATGAACGAAGATTTAAGTGATTATAATGATGTAGAAAAGGTTGAAATAGATTTGTTTGCCTGTGATGAACCAGAACAACCTGAAAAACAAGAAGAAAAAACTATTTTATCTAATAAAAACACAAATAATCAGAATATTAATCAACGTAGTAATAAGAAAAGTTCTGAAGCAAGTGCTAAATTTTATGTTCCTGATTCTAAAGATATTATATCTTTACAAACAAATTCAAATAATATTTATAATAATAATTCTAATAATAAGTCTATTAATAATAGTAAAAATTATAATATCGAATCGAAAAATACATTTAGTATTTATGATATGCATAATAGTAAAGAGAGTAAAGAAAGTAAAGAGCTAAAAGAAAGTATTTCAAATAAAAATTCAATACAAATGTTTCCCGTAATTGAAAACGCTGAATTTAAAGTTGAGTATGTTATAGATAATAATAAATCTGTATCTGCAAGTGACTACGACACAAAATTAAAAATAAATAATAACAAGAACAATAATTTTAAAAGCTATAATAATGCAGAATCAATTGATTCATTTTATTATAATCATCAAAATAAAAATGCCAACATAAACTCTGAAAGTGTAAATATACCTAATATGCCAAAAAATATTGCTGAAGAAGGAAACCTTACTGGAAATATTAATCAGCAAAGAGATACAAATAACTCATATTTAACGATGAATTTTTCTAAATTAACAAATTTTCCATTTACCGGTGTAGGCAATTCAAATAATTACTCTATGTTAACAAATAATAAAAGTAATAACAATATAACTGCTTTGAATAAAAGCAATATTTATAAAGACTATTTAAAAACTAAAGAAAACATATTAAATGATAATAAATATAAGCATACTGATACATACGAAACAAATATTTCAAACAAAAATATGATGTTGTCATATTTAAGTGATAGTAAATCAAATAATTATAATAATACTTCAACAAATGAAAAACTCGATGATATTACAATAATTAGAAATTCTCCAAACACTAAAAAGCTTAACTCAGTCATAGAAGAAAATTCTAATTTTAAAAATACAGACAGAGATAGTGCTATTCAAGCTGAAATAAGTTTATTTGATAATTCTTATAAAAACGATAGAAATGACGGCACTGGTACTGGAAAGTCAAAGCCAAAACTATATACTCCTCAAGTTAATAATAACAATAATAACAAAGATAATAAAGAGCTTAAAAAATTGAATTATTTTGAACTTGATGAAAGTATGTTTAATACTAAAAAAGATAATAATAAAATACATATAATGGAATCTAGTTTAGAGGAGGAAGAAATAAACGATGAGAAAAACGAATTTCCTATAGCTTATCTAGTTCAAAAAAAGGATAGTAATAAAAGTAATAAAGTTCTTTCAAAAGGTACTGATATGATTAATTATGATGATATAAAACCTAAGAATACTATTAAAATATTAAACGGAGATACAAAATTGAAGTCTAATCCGTTTATTAAAACAAAAGCGACTTCTTCAACAAAAGGAGTAACAGATGTTAAACATAGTATGAATAATGAAAGTGTTACTTCGAATTCGCATATAAATAATAAATCTAGTGATTTAAATGAGTCTAATACAGTAAGTGTTGGAAACTCCGATAAGAAAGTTGGAAATAAAAATGTAGTATCAACTACTAATAAAAAGGTGGTTTCATCTAAAGACATAAATACAAATACTAAAAATACTAATCAAGTCAACAATAACATAAGTAACAATAAATCAAAAATTAATACGAATAACTCAAAAACCAATAACAATACCAACAATAATACCAATAGCATTAATAACAAAAATAATATGAATACAAAACAAAATACAAAACCGATTATTAACACAACCAACAAGAAAAATACTTCTGATAAAGATTTAGAAGAGGTTGATAATTACGATATTAAACTTCTTACACAACAAGGGGAGGAGATATTACAATCTTTATCAAATGGCACATTTTTAGAGTCTCAATCCCTTCATAGTAATAAAAATATAGCAACAACACAAAATATTACTAATAATTCTAATAATACTGGGAACAACTTATATGATTATTCTAACTTTTCTTTGAATATTATAAAAAACTCACAAGATGCCAAAAAATATAATGCTATGAATGATATGATTTATAATAATATAAAGCAGACAAGTAAATATAATTACATTAATTTAATTTTAATTAATTAATTAATTAATTAGGAATAAGCCAAGAAAATCAACAACAAGAAATTAAAAAGATGCTTAATAATATTACTCAAAAGCAAGAAGAGAGTGAAAAAAACCTTTTAAATGAGTTTAAAGATATGGATATTTCTCAATCAAGTTTTTTTAATGCTTCTGGTAGTGGAAGTTTTAAAGTTTCTGGAAGTGGTAATTTTAGACCAGATATAGTAAATAATAAATATTAAATCAATTTTTATTATATAGTTGTATAAGAAGAATTAGTTGATTCGTTCATTAAAGATATACAGCTTTCGAGATATCATTTTTCTGATATTTATGTATTTTTTATAAATAAGTTTAAATTAAATATAAATTTTATTATGTAAATTATGTTTATTTTGAATAGAATTATGTATTAAATTTTATTATTATAATAATAACTTCTAATAGAAAATTAATCAATAAGTTTTCATTTTTAATATTATATTTTATTATAATATAGAAGTTGATTTTAAGCATCTATATCAGTTCTTTTCAACTAACTAATCAATAAAAAACTTAGTAAAAAAAAATTCAATAAATTAATGTAATTGATTATTATCAAATTGATCATTGTATTATTAAATAGTTTAATTATATATAAGTAAATAATATAAAATATATTTAATGGATAATGTTAATCTAGAAAAGCAAGACGGTGATGACCAAAATTCAAATATAGTTTTCAACTATAATTCTAATTATGATTTATACGGTCTTTCATTTCAAAATAATAATACAGTTCCAAGATTAGCTTTAGGTTCTTTTGAAATGGATAATAAAAATAAAATTGAAATAGTAGAATACCGCCGAGACAAATTAAGAAAAATTCATTCAGAGCAAATTGAATTTCCCTGTACAAAACTTAAATGGAGTCCATTTGCAAATAGCCCTATTCTAGCTGCCTCCTCAGACGCAATGAGAATTTATAGTTTTAATCAAGATCAAAATAAATTATATTTAAATACTACCTTAGTTAAAACCAAGCAGTATAATGCACCAATTACTTCATTTGATTGGAACGTCTGGAATAGTGCTATATTAGGTACAGTTTCGATAGATACTACTGCAACTATTTGGGATGTTAATAAATCAACCATGATTAAACAAATTATAGTTCACGATAAAGACGTATATGATATATGCTTTTCTAAAAAATATGAAAATTACTTTATAACAACGGGAGCAGACGGTTCTATAAGAGGATTCGATTTAAGAAATCTTGATGAAAGTGATGTATTATTCGAAAATCAAGATTTAACTCCTATGACAAGAGTTGCTTTTAACTCTCAAAATGAATTCTTTTTGGCTGCTTTATGTTTAGAGAAGAATTATTTTTATATTATTGATATAAGAAAAAAGGAAGAGTTATATGCTACATTTAACACACATACTAATGTAGTTAATGCGATGGCTTGGTCTCCAAAATCAAATGCGCATCTTTGTACTGTAAGTGATGATAAAACTGCATATCTATGGGATATATTAGATAAAAATGATGACGATCCAAAAATGTCATTCAAGGCCAATAATGCTATAAACAATGTTGACTGGTCAGAAAGTAATCCAGAATGGTTAGCTATAGTAGCAAATAAAGAATTACAACTGTTAAAAATATAAGAAGAAATGAAGATTATAATTTTCACGAATAATATAGAAAAGCATGGAAAGATTGTAATAAATATTTAAGTAATAATTAATAGAAATATTTAATATAAATTTGATTATTATTTATTGTAATGAGTTTAATTAAAGTATAATTATTATGATTTTAAGTTTAAGCTTATTTTATGTAGGCTTATATATTTAAATATATTGTGAATAAAATATAAATAACACTAATATAGAGAAACTATTAATTTCTTTTTTACTTTCAATAATTTTTCTTTAATATAATATATTTAATTAAATTTGAATATTATTTTATTATAAAATGAACAAGAATTTAAAAATTAAATGGGGCAAAGAAGTCTTCGACATTCAGATAAACGAAGAAACAGTTATTCTAGATTTAAAAAAGAAAATACAATCTCTTAAAAATATCGATCCATCAGGCCAAAAACTTATGCTAAAAGGAAAAATCTTAGAAGACTCCTCATCATTAGGGAGCATACAAGACAGTACCCAAATAACCCTTTTAGGAAAAGCAAATGATCCAAATGAACAAACAAATATGGATATTGATAGGCCAAAGATAAAATTTATAGAAGATCTAACCGAAAAAGAAATAGCTGAGATTAAACGTGAAAAAGGTGAGATAGTAGTATTCGGTCTTGCTAACTTAGGAAACACATGTTATTTCAACTCAGTTATTCAAAGTATTGGAAGAGTACCAGAGCTAAGAAAAGCTCTTATCGAATTTGCAAGGCTAAATTTAGGCTCAAGAATGGATCAAAAATTTGCAATTGCAATGGGAAGAAATTACATGGATTTAGACAAGGCTTCAGATACAGTCGTCCCTCAATTGGTTGTTGCCGTACTCAGGAGTATTAATCCAATGTTTGCAGAACAGGATCAAGGAAGGTATAAACAACAAGATGCTGTTGAATGTCTAGAATTTGTTCTTAATACTATCAAAGAAGTTTTAAAAGTTGAAGGGTCCGATAAATTCGCTAATAATTTAATAGAAGAGCTATTCGGAATTCAGTATAGTATTAAATTAAAAAGTGTCGGAGAAGAAGTTGAAGAAGTAAAAGAAAAAAAGGAAACAGCTTTAAAGCTTACATGCTATATCGATAATCAAGTTAGTGAGTTATTGGAAGGATTAAGACTTGGAATTAAAGAAAATTTAGAGTTGAGATCAGATATGTTACAAAGGAATGTTATTTATGAAAAAACTCAATACATCAGTAGAATCCCGCCTTATCTTAGTATACAATTTATGAGATTTTTCTGGAAACAAGCCAATGAGAATATTTTTGGACAAGATGGACAAGGTGGAAAATCAAAAATCCTTAAAAGTGTTCTATTTTCAAAGGTTCTTGATATTTATGATTTATGTTCCGAAGACACAAAAAAACTACTTGATTTAGGAAGATCTATCGAAACCAAATTAGCCGAAAAGGATAAAAACTATAGTATGACTAATCCAAATAATCCAGTAACAGAAAATATGATACCAACTGGAAGATATTTACTTATTTCTTTAATAACACATAAAGGAAGAAGTAGTGATAGTGGACATTATATTGGATGGACTATGTTAAAAGACGACAAGTGGATAAAGTATGACGATGATATTGTTTCCTTCAAGAATAATAATGATGTTCAAGAATTAAAAGGAGGAGGAGATCATCACATTGCTTATATTTGTTTTTATAAGAGATTAGAAGTACCTTTCCAAGAATTATAATAATTTTATCTTAATTAATATGTTAATAATTAAATTAATTTTATATGATTTTTTATTAATATAATTAGTATTTTATTATTAAAAGTAATTAATTAAAATATGAGTAATATTTAAATAAGATAATTGTATT
>Ga0100380_10003248_pt1 | contig 17297 bp, 9 predicted proteins | sample CryGeymeta201504_FD_80417 | JGI IMG/M metagenome (GOLD analysis project Ga0100380, IMG submission 80417) | Groundwater microbial communities from Crystal Geyser aquifers in Utah, USA - Crystal Geyser metaG 2015-04 | ecosystem: Environmental > Aquatic > Deep subsurface > Groundwater | place: USA... | reverse complement strand
CTGTAGATTATGACGACATAGACGAAGACACATTAGGTGTGTTTTAGAAACAATACATTATAGGAGTTCAATTATGAGTGCCAGTAAACGAGGATTTTTCATCCCAGTCAATGATGTACCTAATCTAGAAGAACTGTTAGGTAATGCTCCTATTGAAGTACCACAGAGAGTTACTGAATCAAGCGGCGGTGCAGTAGAGGCAGTCCCGGCACAAGACCCTACAGTCACTAAACAGTATCAGATATCACAAATAGATTTTGTTTGGGGCTTTCTATTCTTTGACTTCGCAGAAATATACTCAGAAGGTAACAAGATATATTTCAACGGAGAAGTAAGTAAAGATAGTGTTAACATCCTAAAACGGACTATCAATGCTGTAGGTAAGGAAACGTTGATGCGATATCATGAGTTGGGTATACATAAACCTAATGAAATGAAAATTGAATTACATATCAATAGCCCTGGCGGATGTATTGCTGCTGGTTGGGATCTCATTGACTTTATGAATAACTTTTATATGCCCATCCATACAGTAGGTACCGGTACTGTAGCTTCCATGGGTGTCATGCTTCTATTAGCTGGTAGTAAACGATACATCACAAAGAATACACATGTACTGATACACCAATTTAGAGCAGGGTTACAAGGTAAGCGGCAAGACCTACTTGATTACATGAAACACTTTGATGATATGCAAAAACAGATCATCACATATTTCGTAGTGCATACTAACTTAAGTGAATCGAAAATAACTGAGTTGTTGCAATATGAAACATGGATGAACGCTGAGGTTGCTCTATCTAATGGTATTATTGACGGTGTATACTAATTTTAGTATCTTATTGAAATACGTATAGGTATAGCCAATGGCAAATAGTAATAGTAATCCTCCCCCTAATGCTAGTGCCGGCCCTGATCCGGCAAGTAGCATTGATATGATAGATACACTTGAACAGATGATTGCTGCGACAATGCAGGGATTAGAAAGTACAATCTCTAACATAAGTGGGTCACTAGGTTCATTCCAAAGTACTGTGGATCGTATCAATGCATCTATGGCTGGTGGAGGTGTTGGAGGAAGTGGTGCTCCACCAACAGCACCTGTCGACTTCTCAGCTTCAATGGACAGGCTCACACGTACCATGGACTCCTTAGACAGGAACATGGCTACTATTAATGCCAATAATACTAATACACCTGCTGTTCCTGCAATGATTGGGAATAGCTCTCCAATGTTGACCGCCGGCCAACGGGCAGAAATGGAGAGGCATAGAGACACACTTGACTCTGGTAGGGTTAATGGTGATATTCCGACATTCGCTACATACGGCGGATCACTACAACCCTCACCACTGTCAACACTATACAGGTCAAATGATCTACTAGGTATGAACCTTGGTATTTCTGACAGAGCAAAACCTAGTGACTACCCTACACACGGAGGTTCAATAGATATTGGTCAAGATTTACGCCAGTACCTTGGTGCTAATAATGCAACATTACGCACACTACAAGGTAGTTTAGCTAAATCTTACGAGTATGCACAAGATAAAGGACAAGCCGGTGACGATTATAGGAACGCTGCATTTGCTAGAACACAACTACAAGGATTTTTCCAACAGCAAGAAGCTGTAGGGACCCCTATAGATAGACGAACACAAGGCATGCTTAACGTAGGTCTTAACGAACGACTCATGCGTGATTCTTCAATATTGACCTCATCAGCTTCAAATAGCTTAGGTAGGTATGTTAGTGCACATCAAAGCGGTGCTATAAAGTATACACCCTTTATAGCTATGGATTCTACTGGGCCTGATGGTACAGGACAGGCAGGTGCAACTGTTAGTACTAAAAAGTTTATGCAAGCTGACTCTGCTGGATCTTATGCAGAAGGGCTGCTAAAAACAATGAACTATGTAGACCAATTAGCTACTAGTGGTGATGTAAAACAATCAGCAGTAAATGACATACAAACGAAACTCAACTCAGTTAGAGACAACGTAGTAGCTTCAATAATGCCAAAAGAAATGCAAGAAAAACTGACTAGAGTGGGTGTTAGTTTAGGCAGCATGGATTTACGCGGTGTTGAGAAAGCACAACAAGCGGCAGCAAATGCATCAGATAATCTTAAGAAGCTAGGTGCTAAACAACAGACACAGTGGCTTGAACTAGATGACATAAAACAAGCAAAAGGTGACCAGTCGCCTGAATTCATAAGTAAAGCAAACGAGATTAACACTACCCGGTCAATGATGCAGGCAGAAGAACGCACCATGATGACCCAGGAAGATAAATATCGTCAGGGTAGAAGTAACATCGTCAATGGTATGTCTAATGACGATTTACAAAAAATGGCTAGATCCTCAGATCCTGAAGTACGTAAACTTGAGCAAACACTACGGAGTCAAGATAGACTAACACATGGTATGAATGTCATAGGCGGAACTTCCCCTATGACAACCGCTGAGAGAGTACAGGGTAAGATGGATAGTGCTGCTGGTGGTGCGTCAGAGTTCGCAGCTTCAATGATGAAAAACTTGCAGTGGTCATTGATGTTCGCTTTCTCAGGTACAGTATTCCAGGCACTGTCACAGATACCTACTCAAGCTACTTATGAGACAGTACAACCTGTATACTCTGGTATTTCAAATATCATGGGTATCACGCCTCTTAAGAACGAGTTTATGCAATTCGGAAGTCAGGCACCTGGCATAATCTCAGATCTACAAACTAGAACTAACTCATTACAAGCGTTACTAGGTTCTAAATCATCTTCAAATCAAGCAGTAACATCAGCGTTAGACATCGCCAAAGCCCAGCCTATCCAGTTCGGCGAAGCTATGGAGATTATGACAGCTATGTCTACATACCCTAGTACTAAATCACAAGCATCTAATCCGCAGTTTCAGAAAACGATGTTTGAGAACGTTCAGTTGTTATCAATGTTAGCTCCTGAGCAAGGGACGGGCGGTGCTTTATTTGCAATACGTGAGATGTTAAGCGGGCAGTTTAGATCACTGCAAATGCGTTTCAACATGTCACCGGACCTCCTAGCTGCATATTCAGGTAGTACTGTCGGGCAAATGAAGTCGCAATCAGGGCCTGAGATGATGAACACTATGAACAGATCCTTAATGGGTATGTTTGGTGGTTCAGAAATTCTTATGCGTAGAGGTGCTGAGTCCAAAGTACAGATGAACAATATAGGAGATACATTAACAGCTTCTATTCTTAACCCTATGGTTAACGAAGTTCATACAGGTCTATCACAAACAGTCAACCGGATGATGGGCACAGTATCAGATGGTAAAGGCGGGTTTAAAGACGCTGAACCAGGCTCGATGGGTAGTATAGGTAATATGCTATCAACTGCCCAAAAAGACGCGCTAAAAAATACAGCACTGCAATCTACAGCAACTCTAATGAATGTGAGATATCATTCTGGAGATAATGTAGAACGACTTGCTGAAAGAATGACTGTACAGCAAGGAGGTAGTTTAGAAGACAACAAACGTAAGATACAAACCAGTTACGACACTGAAGTGCAGAAAAATGCACAAAGCATGTATGCCACACCAGCCGGAGCTCAGTCACTTCTCCTATCAGGTGTCAACACAATATTAGGTGAAGTGTTGTCTACTTTCACTACGTCCTCTGGCATGGGGAACATGTTCAACAGCTTTATGTCATCTTTTTCAGGGAGTGTTGATGCGTTTAAAACTGAATCACAAGAATTATCAGGTTCAGGGAATGAGGGCGAAAGACGTAAATTAGCAGTTGATTTTGTTGGCGGATTTATGAAGGATCTGCAAGGTGCCTTAAAATCTGCTTCATCAGTATTACAGTCCTCAGGATTTGGTGATGTAATTAAACAAGTCACTGATACAGTACGGATAGGTGCCGAAACAGTGTTTGCACCTATCGGTGAAGCTATCATGGGACAGACAGTCAAAACTGCTATTAATCTCCCAGGTTTGATGGTCGGTGGTGCTTTAGCGTCAGCAGGAGAGGGTGTCGTAAATGTAGGGAAAGATATATTTGGTGGCGTAGCTAATATGTACAACTCAGCTACAGGTGGTGAGGTAAAAGGTGCTGGTACGAACGTAACCCAATCACTACTTGAAGCTGGAGGGACTGCATCACAACTAATGGCATGGGGCTCATTACGACACCTAAGTACCTCCCCATTAACTGCCGCTGCTAAATTTGGTGGGTGGTCATTAGCTGCTAGAGGTATGGGCCAGTTATCACAGGGTGAAGGTATAAGCGGGACAATGGCACTAGCTGGAGCTACAGCACTAAATATACTTCCAGCTATAATTCCGAAGAGTGTATCTAAGTGGGTTGACAGTGCTGTACGATCACAGGCTGCCCAAGACAGAACACATGGATCATTAACAGGCGCAGGTGCAGGTTTAGAAACACCTCCTACAAATAGAGCACCAATGTCCAGGACATCTAGAGCTATAGGCGGAGTGGGTGGATTTCTATCAAGTGCATTTGCTGTGGGAAGCATGGCAAGTTCCTATGTTGATTATCAAGAGAGAGGGACTAGACAAACAACAACTACGAGAATGGGAGCTACTGGTCCAGTACCTGTTGTCAGTGCTACCCCTGTTACACGATTACAAGCTATAAGAGAAGGTTTAATAGGTAATAACCAAGCAGGGCAATATGCTAGAACAGGGCTTTTAGGGAGTGTAGGTGGACGGTCTTTAGCTATGCTAGGGGGTGGAGCTGCTGCCTTTTCAGGATACTCAAATTACCAGGAAGCTAAAAAAGAAGGCGGCAGTGGGATGGAGCAGTTCTTTTCTGCTACCCAGGCTGTTGGTGGTGTAGCAGCGGCTTTTGGTGGTTTTATTCCTGTGATAGGTACAGCGGTTACGGCATTAGGAGTATTAGCATCAGTAGTAGGGACCATAGGGTCACATGTCACGGGTTCCGATAGAGGTAAAGACGCAGAAACTGCAAAAGACCTTGCTGAGAGACGTGAGAACGTAACAAGGAATGTAATAACAAACCCTGTAGTCGACGCACAGAAACAAGGTGGTAAGACATTTGATAACGCTTCTGATAACTTCGGGTATAAGAATGTAATGACGACAGCTGAACATAATGCAGCCCGTAAAACAAGTGAGCAGCTCACATCCTTTACTGAAGTTAAAAATAAAGAGTTAGCAGACCCAGTTGAAGCTATGTACAAAAAATACTTAGCAACTGATCCTAAAAAAGCTGAAATGGGAGAGAAAGAAAAAGAGAGTGACCTACTTGATTTCAAAGCTAAAGTCCACCCACTACTTCTAGGCGAACTCAAAGGTCTTGAGAATCAAAAAGGTGTATTCCAAGAAGATCCTAATGATAAAGAAAAAACAATAAATAAACTAACCCCTGAGTATGTTGATGCAGCTCGAGGGAGGATTAAAGACGTTGTTAAAGATAATGATATGGCTGAATCAGTGTTGAAAATGCTTGTTGAGGCATTGACTTCAGCTAAACCTGAACGTGATAAAATACAAGAAGAAAAAACCGCACAAATCAAGAAGCTAAGTCCACAATATGCTGAAGTAGCTATACAGGAGCATTTCTTTGCATCTACTAAAGTGCTTGACATGCCTAAGGACACTAACTTAAATGACAACAATGTCACATCAAAAAGTGAGAAAATTGCAGAAAACTTAGGTATAATGCAAAGTCTACAGAAAGAAGGTTCCGATATGATTATGCCTCTTAGAACACACGGTGTGGGCATATGGGGTTTGGAGCCAGAAAAAGTTGATGCGTTTGAAAAAACACAAGGTCTTCTTGAAGCTAAGATGCTAGAAAAAGGTTTAATAGATCCTAAGCAGATGGTTGGTGCTGGCGGACTAGAAATGATGCTACGAGTTGGAAACACAGTAGGCTATGATAAGGCTAGTGAACTAGGTCAAATGAACCTAGAAAAATGGCAAGCAGGGATGATGGTAAACCAAGGAAAGGCAATAAAACAGATGGACGATAATGACATGCCTACTGCCTTTTCTCCTGGAGTTATAGCACAGATAAACCTATTTAATACTGCGGTAAATGCAATTAACGCTGACTCTGCTGTAGGTCAGCTTGATAGAGTATCATCTGCACTAAATGACTTTTTAAAAGACGTAGCGCTTTCTAAAGTACAGCCCAACTCAGCAAAAGCAGATGAAGATGCTAAAACTAAAGAAGCAGCTACACCCGCAGGTATTGCGAGAGCAGAGGCAGCAAAAGCAAAAGAAGCCGCAGCCGACGTAAGTACAAAAGAGAAAACTAAAGAAACTGAAAAGGCAGCCATAAAGAGGGAAGAAGCTGCAATTCTAAAAGATCCTATGGGTGAAGCACAAAAAGCCGCTGATGTAGCAAGAAAGGAAGGGAAGTCACCTGACCAAGCATATGCAAGGGTATTAAAACGTGCTGATGAACTACAAAAAACTCAGAAGGAAGACAGTCCACCTGAAGAAAAAGAAACACTTTTCGGTAAAGGTTATACCGCTCTCAAACAACGGTTTGTGAAACTACGAGAAACAGACCGCCATGAAAAAGGAGTGCTACCCTCAACAGCACCTAGTAAAAAACTAGAAGTGCCAGAGGTTGAGTCAAAGACTGATGAACCTACACTCATAGTACCTGATGTACGTGTTCAAGCAACTGAAGCAGCAAATAAAGTAAAAGCGGAGGGTGGGTCATATTCAGAACAAAACAAAGCATATAAAGCTGTAATAGAAAAGGATAAAAAAGAAAAACAAAACAAAACAAAAGACCCTATTACTGATAGTAGGATTAGACCAGAACACCGTGTACTTGATACGCTGGCTGCTGCTTATGAAGATAACTTTTCATTGGCTTCAACATCACGTGCAGGTGACTTTCCACCAGAAGAACAAGCAAAATTAGATAAAGCAATACTTAACCAAAAAGCTAGCTCATTAGGGGGTATTAATACACAAAAACAATCATTTGATGATAAAAAACTTGATAGTACACCAGCATCTACTCCCACACCTACTCGGAATGTGGGTGCATATAGCTATACTGATAAAACTGGGAAAACCGTGTCAGGGCATGTAGATGAATTTAGACAAAGACAGCAGCCAGGAACATCTAAAGAGTCGGATAGACCTCCACAAGGAAGCATAGTAGATATGCGGACGGGTGATACAGTATCAGCAGATCAAAACTACGAACAAACACCAGCATCAAAATTGAGTGCTGACAATCAAGTTTCTCAGGCACGTATCGACGTACTAGGAGCTGGTGGAAAAAGTGTAAGTTATGTGACAAGTGCTTCTTACGAAAAGGGAGGAAAAACTCGACCAGTATCTCAAATGGAAAGTGCTGCTCAAGCAAAAACACAAGAAATACAAAAAACGGAGCAGACGAGTAGTACAAAGAAAGAAGCTGATAACGAGATGCTTAGAGAAATGCAGCGTGGTATATCACACACACCAGAGCCTGATGTGTCAGGGACTAAGAGAGATCCTTTTTATCAAATGGCGTACGGTGCACTAGCTACCGCAGGACCTAGACCTGACTATAGTGGTGGACCTGTAAGCGACCACATGAATAAGTGGAATGGCTTTGATATGGTCCCTAACCCTGACGGTAAAGGCGGTATGATTGAGCGTCCTACGTTTGCAGGGATAGAGAATAATGTCCCAATGAGTGGGATATTTGCAGCCGCACAGAAAAATCCTGGAATGGCTTTTGAAACGAAAGGCGGGATTAGGATGCACGTCCCAACTAAAGAGGAAGAAGTGCGGGACTGGGCGAGACAACAACTGAATACTGAAGCTTATAATTCATTTGATAAGAAAAGAGGAGGGGCTGGCATATCAGCCCCTGAACATCCAGTATACGGTAAGTTAGAAGTTCCAAACGCCCCCGCAATTACTGGACCCAGACGTCCTACTAATCCTCAAGTAATTGAAGGTATGGGAGACGGTGATAGTATATACCTCCGTCCTATAATTATTAATACTACGAACACCAAAGTGTTCGATGGTGGTAAAGGGTAATTACTTATATAACTTAGCTTTGTAAGCTAAAAAACTACATAAAACGTATACATTACATAAAACGAATGCAATAAAAATATACGCATAAAAATACGGATTTATGGTATTGAATTAAAACATTAACAACGCGGATTAACAAATTATTAGCACAGAGGGTTGACAATGGCACTACCTACTACATTCATGGTTGATAAGTTTAAACCAGTAAAGATCAAAAATGTTGACGTGGTATATGCTGACAAGCCTGGTAGGAACAGAAATGTGTACTCTGCAACCGTGCTAAAAGAAGCAATATCATATTATAAAAAACTAATCAAATTAGATCCTACATATAGATACTCGTTTGCGAAGCATCCAAAAGACAATGACGAAGAATGGATAGGGTTAATAGCCGCTGCTATTGATGATATATATTTTAATGATGCTGAGGGTACTGTACAAGCTGATTTTACATTGCTACCTACTATATGGGGGCAATTTATCTCATGGCTTATCGAAAACGACTACCACGTAGGTATTTCTTTAAGAGGAAAAGCTGAATCACAGTCAGCATCAATGGAAATTGGGGGTTCTATCGTCCCTATAAAACAGCGATTTAACCTACGTCTTGAAGGTGTTGACTTTGTTGTTTATCCTTCGTACATAGTAACACATGCCTCAAAAGAAAACATATCAGAGAAAACAGACGGCGTTTGTGACTCTCATGCTGGTTCAATACTACCGCAGTTATGTTCTCCAAACATGTCAGCATCACATTCTCAAGTATTAGAACACTTTATTCAAGACACTTCTAATGAGTATGGACTACCTGTTGATGATATAAGAAATTTACTAACAACTAACAAAAAATCAGTAGAGGAGACTCCTGACATGGATGAACTGCAGATACGCGAAGCGCAAGTCTTAGTTGATAGACTTACTATCGACAAAGACAAACTAACAGCTGAGATCGCAGCTATTAAAAACGAGCTTGACCAACATTCAACTGTAGCTGAAAGTAAAAGAGCTGCAATAGCTGAGCTCGATACTAAGATAGCTGAAAAACAAAAAGTAGTTACAGCCCTAAACCAATTGGAAGAAAGACTGAAAGACAAAGATGAGGAACTCCAAGCACTGGAATCCAAAATCACTAACACTTCGTCTGATTTAGAAAAACTTTCAGTAGACTACAAAGACCTTACTACCCGAGCTGAAAAACAAACTGTAGTAAGACTTGCTGGTAGAACTTTTTCTTCTGATACCGTTCCTAGCATCCGTGTACTTGAAGTAGCTGAAAAGACTACTGGTGCTGATTGGTCACATGTACAAACTGACAAAATTAGTCAAATTGTCGCATTAACCAAGGATGAAGAGCTTGCTAAGAAAGTATTTGCTGTAGTTGAAAATACTGATTCTTGGAAAGGGCTTAAACTCCCCGTTTACCAAGCTTTCAAATCAGAAGCTGAAGGTTATGACATTGACCTAGTGCTTAATAGTGATGCTCTTGAATCTTCAATACAGTATTTGTCCTCAAGAAAAGGTATCGCTCTTGATGCTCAACAGAAGACCAGTGCATTTAACTTCCTACACAGCAAATACTCAGAACTAGAAACAACTGGAATGCACGAAGTACCTGCATCTTTAAAAGAAGTACATAAAAGAGCACAGGTTCTTGAGAAAATTTCTTTTGACACTCCTGATACTTTTGCTGAGTCTGTAATTGAATCAGCAATATTACATGGTATCGTTATTATCGGTGATGATAAGGTCACTGAGTCAGCAAATGATGGTAAAATTGTTGTTAATCGTGCTATCGCATACGACAACTTATCTGCTGCTGTAATGAATACGTTGCTGGGTATCAACAGAGGCAAAGTTATTGAGGCTGTTATGTCTCCTGAAGAGTCTACTGATATGTTGAACACTTTTGTCAACACCTTAGTAACTTCTCCTGACGGCAGTCCTACTGATTTTTCCGAAGCTTTCGGAATTGAAACTGTAGAAGAGTTCACTACTAAATATGTAGGCCCTCTAAATGAACTGCTTGCCAATAACGACATGAAGTCTGCTTTAGGTATGATTCAAATGGCAGTGGCTATGTATACACAAGCAATGGTTGATGCATCAGACAACATGAATGTATCTGAACATATCAATACAGCATTCCAAGCAATTACGTCAGCTATTTCACCTGCTTCTGATGAAGAGTTAGTATCCCAGGAAGACCCTACAATAGTTGATCCTACATTAAATGCGAACCCAGTACAAGAAAATACAACAACCCAAATTGAAGAAGGAGCAGATGAAATGTTATTCACCGATCTCAAGGCAATACTAGAGAAAAGATTCGAAGGGGTAACAGTAGCTGACCCTGCAGAATTAACGACAGTCGTAGAAAAGCTTATTACCGACTACGAACAAACCTTTGCTGAACTACGCACAATTGAACTATCTGTTGCTAAAAAAGACAAAGTAGCTGAGCTGTCCGCCGCTGGTGTTACTGAGGAAGTAATTGAAAGTGAACTGTCCGCCGCTACTGATATCGCAACCCTTACCACAATTGCTGAAAAATTGCTTAGTACTGCTGTAGCTGTAACTGAGTCTACAATTGATACTACAATTGACCCACTCGATATACAAAAAAGTCATGCAGTAGTAATCCCAGAAAGTGCGCCGAATGCCAGCATGGACATGTTTAAAAAGATACTGAACGCAGTTTAATTAACCGTTATACATGTAAGAAAACAACACGTACACTATAGTACAAAACTAAAGTTTCTCAGGAGGAACTAAAAATGGACGACAAAATTAGAGGTTATGTAGATGCTGCTCGTGCTGATATCACCAATATTCCGGAAGACATGATCGACATCTATCATGCACTTCTTGAAAATCAGGGTAGAGAACTCACACGAGTTGCAGAGCAAACCACCACTGCTAACATTGACCGTGTAGCTACTGTTTTCCTTCCCGCTATCAAAAAGCTGGCTCGGGATTCCATACTAAATCGTATTGTGGGTGTACAGCCTATTCCTGACCGTGTTGCTATCGTTCAGTTCTTGGATTACGTATACACCTCCGGAGCACTTGATCAAGCGGGTGGTGCTATTGCTGCTGGGTCTTCCGCTATTGACAATGTGTCCTTGGATTACTCCAATGATCCTGGTGAAGGGCAAAACATCACTTCTGCACTCGACTTCGTATTGCGTGAAGAGGGTGTCAAAGCTCGTCAGAGAAAACTTGCTGGTAAATGGACGTTCGAAGCTGGTGATGCATCTTCTAAACTAGGTGTTAACATCGAGCAGGAAATTACCAAAGCACTTTCCTCTAAGATCGTTGAGGAAACTAACTTTGAAGTACTGAATGACCTGTATGCTAAAGCTACTGGTAGCACTACTATCGCATGGACTGCTCCTCTGGTTGGTGATGCTCCTGACGTTAAAACCCGTAAGGAGAAAGAGCTCTTCTATGCTGTTGTAGACTGTGCTGCTGAAATTTACAACAAAACTCGTCGTTACCCGAACTTCGTCGTTTGTAATCCTAAGGTAGCTGCTTACTTCAAACGTTCTGGCGACTATGTTGCCCCTACTGCTGAAAAAGGCCAGGTTTCCTTACTCAAACGGCTGTTCGTTTCCGGTACTTTAAACGACGAATTCGCAGTTTACGTCGTTCCTAACCTTGCTTCTAACAAGATCCTGGTTGGTTACAAAGGCGGTAGCGAGATTGAGTGTGGTGGTATTTATGCCCCTTACATTCCGCTTATCGTTATGGACAGCTTCTACAACGTAGAAAACTGGTCGTGGATCAGGTCAGTTGGTTCTTTTTATGCAAAATCTTACCCAATGACCGACCTTTACGGTACTATTACTGTAAACTTCACCTAATTAGCACTGTAGTCTAGGTAGTTTAAAAAGTGGTAGCTATTTCTAGCTACCACTTTTTTGTTGATTTTATTTTCTACATCCAAGTCCAATTGTCTACATTTTTATCTTGCTTTTATCGATAATGCAAGTAATATGATAGCTGGTAAAGCCCATTAACACATGTTAGAAAATAAAACTAAAGGAAGTACATGGAACTGACTACTGAATTACAAAAAATATTACACAGCATAAACCCTAAAGCATACGGCCTTAGTTTAAAAAGTAAAAAAGAATTAAAAGAACGTATATTTAAAGTGACAAATTTTCTTCCTGAAAAGTCAGCTCTAAATCAACGCATATACCATATCTTAAATGATATAGAAGATATGCAGGTGTGTCATAACTGCAAAAAAGAATCAGCAAGATTTATATCAATGCACCAAGGGTATGCTCCTTACTGTAGTAGGATATGTGCTAATTCATGCCTGGATAAAAAAGAGACTACTCAACAAGTATGGATTGAAAAATACGGATCAAAAGAAGCTAGAGTAGAACACGTAAAAGAAGTACATAAAAAAGCTATGCTAGAGAAGACTGGGTTTGAATCAAACTTTCATAATCCTGAATTTCAAAAAACTTCTAATGGTGGGTTTTTTGCTTGGGATGAAAATACTAGGAGCAAAAGAAAACAGACATGTCTAGAAAAATATGGAGTGCAACATGTCACACAGTCACAGGAATTTAAAGAAAAAAGTAAACAAACTTTAGAAAACGCATATGAGAACGGACATTATATGCGTGATCCTAAAGTAATAGCTCAAAGAGAAAAAGAACTCTTTGACAAACATGGTGTGTCTAACATTGCTTATATTCCTTTTACTAAAGAAAAGAAAAGAAGTACATGTCTAGAAAAATACGGTGTATATAACCAATCACAAAGACATCTCACTAACATAGAACTATGGGAAGATGAATACTTTATAAGAAAAACTTTCTTGAATGAAAATGAAACGATTAAATACGATGAAATGATGCAATTTTTAAATTGTAAAAGCCCAAACATTATAAGAGAAAAATTTAAAAACTTAGAAATACCCTTTAAACACAGTATAGGGTACTCTAAATTTGAAGGGGAAATTAAAGAATACATTCAATCAATTATACCTGATGTCAACATCGTAGAACGCAACAGGACTATCACAAAACCGTATGAAATAGATTTGTATTTACCAGCATACAAATTAGGAGTAGAATTTCATGGACTGACTTGGCACTCTTTCGGCCACCAACCAAATAACGCATTTCTAGAAAAACAAAATAAAAATACACATAAAAATAAAGCGAATAATGCTAACGGTGCAGGTATAACCCTACTACAAATGTTTGAAAATGAATGGCATAACCCTGTAACACAGAAAATCTTGAAATCTGTTATCACTGCTAAATTAGGTTTGTGTACTAAATTATATGCTAGGAAATGCACTATTAAAGAAATACCTGTAACGGAAGCTAATATGTTTTTAAAAAATAACCATCTACAGCAATCTACATCAGGTAATACAGTTAACATAGGTTTAATACTGGGTAATAAACTAGTAAGTCTAATGACTTTTGGTAAATCTCGTTTCACTAACGAAGAGTATGAATTACTTAGGTTCTGCAATATACTAAATACATCAGTAATAGGCGGGTTCCCTAGACTACTAAAACATTTTATTATCATGTACAACCCTACGTCTATTATATCATACGCTAATAGGAGATGGAGTAAAGGTGATATTTATGAGAATAATGGTTTTGAGTATGTGTCAATAACAAATACAGGTTATTACTACTACCATCAATCAGATACAACAAAACTTTTTCATCGTATCAAATTCCAAAAGCATAAGCTCCATGCACTCCTTCCTAAGTTCGACCCTACCCTAACTGAAACTGAAAATATGTACGAAAATGGATATAGAAAAATATACGATGCCGGCCAACTGAAATATGTCCTTAGACTGTAGTTCTTGCACAGTAGACATTGACCTAAACTGTAAAAACATAGTAAACAAATGGATGTCTTCATCTTCTAAAAGGAGTTATAAATGAAAACGTTAGAAACGCTGTTAAAAATGAAAATAGAGACCAAAGATTTTACAGGTGCAAAAGTCGAGATATCACCTGACTTCAGAATTGCTGTTCAAAGTATTAATGAGAATGGGGTTCATATCATCGTCCATCCATTGAATCATAACGGTGACACTCTTGACCTGCTAGTTAAAGGTAACACGCTATCTCCGATTTAACTAAATTACAAACATGCCATCTTCTAAATAAAAGTATTTTATATTTTATGATAAAAACATAATTAAGAAAAATAGTTTTATTATAAAACATATAATAGCAAATATGCAAAAATTACTTTTGCATTTTAATTGAGTATAGGAGGATTGGTAATGGCTAGAACAAAAAGCCCTGTAAAAGGATCAGTAGCTTTTGTATGTGAGGAAAATGCAACAACCTCAATGTACACTGCGGAAGCTCTTCTTTTAACTAAAGCGCAATGGGAAATTATGGAAGCTGGTGGAACTTTCACCGGTGAAGTGGTTAAAGATAACGCTACTCAAACACGCTACGTCTCACTATTACAAGGTGTTGCGGAAGAAGTAATTGTCACTGACGCCTATGTAGGTATGGGTGATGCTGTAGTTAAAACATTCTCCCAAACATTTGTAGGGACACAAGTTAAACCAGGTACGTTGGTAGTAACGGCCGGTGCTATTACTGGAACAACTGATGTTAATGGTATTATCACTGGTGAAGGTATTATAGGGCTCGTAGTCAATGCCGCAGGTAAAACGACAATCACAGTCACTTTTGCGGTTGCTCCCGCCTTAGCTACTCCAGTCTTAGCTACGTTCAACGGTAGTATCGACGAATGTGCTATAGGCTCTATTTATGTAGAAAAGGGTGATGCTGTAGAAGTCACTTTTGGTACCACACTAACTGGTATTCCTGTACAGTACGATGGTTTTACAGTAACCGCGGACGATATTACGGGCACAGCGGATGCTGAAACAGGTGCTATTACAGGCACTGGTATTACTAGTGGTAGCATAACTACCGCTGGTGTACTTACAGTGACATTTGATGTTGCTCCTGCTCTAGATGTTCCTGTGTTAGTTTCATACACTAGAAATAGAGCATAATATCAACTTTCCAATATAACGAGGTATGACAATGGCTAGAAATGAAGGTCCAATTAAAGGTACTATCACACTTGTTTGTTCTGAAACTGCTGAGTCTTCAACATTTATTGCTGAGCCAATAACTGTTACTCACGCTCAATATCTTACACTGGAAGCTGGCACTCTCGAAGTTTCCGCTACCATTGCAGACGATGATTCCCAACCAATCAAATACTTTGCACCTGCTGTTACTACGGTTGGTACTCCGGTTGTTACTGGTACGCGACAGATGGGTCCTACTAAAGGTATGCTAGTGTTTGTAAATGATGATGATGCAGTGTCATCTTCTTACATCCTGGAGCCTTTGGTCCTTGACAAGGCTGATTATGATGCAGTGATTGGCGGCACATACTTAATCCAAGCAACTATGTTCACTGACAGTTTAGGACATAAATTCTTTGAAGCAACTGCAAAATTAATAGTCTAAAAGTAGTTCTGCTTAAATAAAAAACCCCGGTACGTATAAATACACGTACCGGGGTTTTGTGTTTTATACAGTAGTAGGTATTGCCTGCTTCTCAGGTAACACACGTACGCATAGAGGCTTTTTAGTTATACGTATACTGCTCATAATATTCTTATTAGGTGCTGTGATACCGTCAAAATAAGAATCAAGTGCACGTAGTATATTGTACACTACTTCGTCATGAATACAATGTTGTAATGATTGTAATGAATGAGGCCTTTGCATGAAGTACGTGTATACATCAGACGTATGCATAGTACGTACCCCTACGTCATTTGCTATTTCAAACCACTCCCAGCTATCACTAAATGTACATCTATTAAGCACTTCAGGAACTACAGGGTTTAATATAAACTGAGAATTAACTAGCGAGCAGTTATACACCAGTGTAGCATGTAGTAACGTACCTATAAATCGTCTATATGCGGCACTAGAAACTGTAGTCCTGTACTCTTCATTTACATACAAATACTTCCCTGAATAAGGACCTATATACAATATACACTCCCCATTCTCTGTGTATAAGAACACGATATCGTTGTCACGTATAATTTGAAGATGAATGTTAGAATTTTCGTGCACAACTGCACGTATTAACACATCTGACATTTACGCTCCTTCATTCATCATGGCTAAAAACTCATCTTCATTTAGCAACGAAGTGTTAAGTTTTTTAGCTTTTTCTAATTTCGAACCAGCTTTATCACCTACCACTAAATACGTTAATGTCTTAGTAACTGAAGAAAGGACACTTCCGCCTTTTGAAATTACAAGGGCTTCTGCTTCTTTCCGCACAAGGTTATTGAAAGTTCCTGTAAACAAAAAGGATTTACCTTTAAGTACTTCGAAGCTACTGCCAAATGGATTAGTATATAGTCCTGCATGTGGAAAGAAATTATCGATTAAGTTGAGAACTTCATTTTTATTATTGAGAAAATACGAGCTAAGACTATCAGATATAACCCCACCAATATTTTCTATTGCTAGCAAAGGATCAATGTCTTCAGCCGCCCTAAAAATGGCGTGGATGTCCCCAAAGTGGTCAGCTAAATCTCGGGCAGTTGTTGAACCCACATTAGGGATACCTAATGCATATATGAGTCTAGGTAACGTCATTGCAGCCCGGGATACTTTCACAGCATTTAATAGGTTGTCAGCTTTACGCTCTCCGAACCTATCAAGTTCTAGTAACTGAGACTTATTTAAAGTGTACAAATCAGCAAATGTTTCTACTAAGTTGTACTCAATAAGCTGATCGAGTATCTGTGAACTGAGCCCGTCTATATTTGCAGCGTCTCTTGATACATAATGGCAAAATAACCTTAGTAGTTTAGCAGGACATTTGTCGTTAACACAGCGAATAAATGTGATATTGTATACTAGTGCACTATTACATTCAGGGCAATGACGCGGGAGGGTAATGTCACTGACATTATTAGGCCTGTTCGCTACATCTACACTAACAATTTCAGGAATTACGTCTCCTGCCCGGTGCACATAAACAAAATCATTTATCATTACACCTTTACGTTTTATCTCAAGCCTATTGTGTAACGTTATTCTTGACACAGTAGTCCCTCCAACATCGACAGGAGTAACTACAGCAACAGGAGTCAGAGTCCCAGTTCTACCTACCTGCCATATGCAATCTACAACTTGTGTATACGCTTGCTCAGGGGCGAACTTATAAGCTATAGCCCATTTAGGACTGTTACTCCTAAACCCTAAT
>Ga0100380_10003238_pt1 | contig 17319 bp, 14 predicted proteins | sample CryGeymeta201504_FD_80417 | JGI IMG/M metagenome (GOLD analysis project Ga0100380, IMG submission 80417) | Groundwater microbial communities from Crystal Geyser aquifers in Utah, USA - Crystal Geyser metaG 2015-04 | ecosystem: Environmental > Aquatic > Deep subsurface > Groundwater | place... | reverse complement strand
TTTGTTGTTGCTGCTGCTGCTGCTGCTGAGTCTGTCGATGCGACAATCCTGGATGGAGCTTGTCATCCAAGTTATTCCACAACAACCTCCCTTTCAAAGAATATTCCCTTTGGTATTCTCTAGTGTCATCAAATAATGACTCTTTCGCACCCTCGATGCACATGTCAATCCCCGATACCAACAGCAACAGCAGAACCCGGACAGCTTTCATGCTGAAAGAGTGCTGTAATATAGAGTTATAGAATGGGCTCTTGATGAATCGTGGTGGTCGAGGGTCCCGCTGTCCAATTTCAGCAAAATTATTAATCCAATACAGGCAATGCATTCACAGCAAAAAGCATCTGATTTTGATGTCTTCTACCACTACACTGCCTGGTAGTATCACGTAATTATACACTAGTACTCTAGTAATAGTATCTCGATCGCACTGTGGTACTGTCTGTGCTATAAAATAAGAGGGGAAAGAATTAATTATGTTTAAAGCATTGGAGGAGGAGATCAGGCTAGTTTAAACGTAAATAATACTAGACGAGACTACTACTATCACACTAGAGACGAGACTACTCCTCTACTGACGAGAACCTGCCGTCTATCGAAGTCTCTTTATCATCGATGCTACTGTATTAAAATTTAATGCATTAAATTTTGTGTCTTTCATACGTACTGTACTACTCCGTAGTAGTAGAAATGGAGGACAGTGAGTCCACCCAGACATCGAATACAACATAAAAAAATCCTACGCAAAAGCACAAAAAGTCTTTTCGTAAAAACCGCCCTGCTACGGTACCTACTTGTCTAGCAGTACTTCACTTGTGTGTTCGCTCGTCGCTGTCACCTTTTTTCTTTACAGGTAAATGTTTTATAGGTCAAAAGAGAGTCTTGAATGTACAAACGCATTGTGAAAAAAATAAAATCAGGGCACATTCATTAGTAGCAGCAACAAGGAACAAGGAACGCGAGGAGAACTCCCGGGGGGGGGGGGGAGAAAAAAAAAAAGGCAGGGGAAAGTCAGTAGAGGGGGGAAGAGAGAAAAAAGAAAACGGGGAAGAAGCCGGGGGGGGGGGGGGAGGAACAACTACAGGAGAGAGCGAGTAAAAAGTATTCCCCAACAATGAAAAATATACAGAAATATAGTAACACCACCACCACCACCACCACCACCAAATCCGACAAAACGGTATGGACTGGCTCTAAAGCTCTCTACTAGTAAAGCGTCATTGGACTGTACTTTCGACCAGGACGAAAGGATTGATACAGGAAAAACCAAAACAAAAATTAAAATATGAACATCAAACAGCAGTCATACTGTAGGTTAAGTGTCAAGGGGACACTCATCACAACCTACTAGACTAGCCACAAAAAGAAACGACTATCGGACTTTTTTCCCAAGTAGAGCGCCAACTACTAGAAGAGAAAGTACACACAGTACTGAGAACAACCAAATCGTGAAGTGAGTATGATAGAAGTGGCAACAATTGGATCGAAAGACAAACGTTTCATGCCAAAAATGCATTAACAGATCATGGTCTCAGTGTTCTCGGATTGTACAACCACCCAATCTCGTGTAATTACTTGTCAAACCTATTTCAAGCGTTTCTTCGTGCTTTCGGCCTGACTTTGTTGGTTGATACTTGATGGTACCGTAATAATAATAAACAGTCCGGCCACGCCAAACCGAGCCAAACCGGAAAGTTCATCAGTCGTTCTTCTTATTATTTTGTCGCCATATTTGGGATTGTTCTAGAAGAGGAAAATTTTGATTGACCCCGAGTCGTGCCATTGAGGTACTACTTGAACCATAGTACCTTATTCCGGAAAGACAAAAGTATGTCGACTGGATGAGCATGTGTGAGTGTCGGATGGAGATTAAAAGTTTCTCCATCTTTGACCTTTGACGACAGCAGATGTTTGAGATAATAACATCCTTGTCGTTTACCCCCATCAACGAAGCTTATGGCATTCAGTATTGAAATCATCAGTCTATTTTCTATTCCATTGTAGTACCACGATATCCCATTGGACATCCCACAAGAATGAAACGCATCCAGCATCTAATAACGTTCTTGTTGTACTCTACGGTGACGTCCGAGCTGCGAGACGAAAGGGGCGAAAGAAAAGTAAGAGCGCTACCATCACGGATACGGGGTTTGTCACGAAAATTGAATGTATGGGGTGATGAAAAGCATAATAGCGAGAATGTTATTTTACTAGACCTGCCAGCTACTGCTACTGCGAGAGCTTTCAAGGCGAGAAAGGGAAAAGGAAAGAAAGGCAAAACGAAAGGGAACGACGACTATAGCGACGACTCAGACGAAGAAAGTCCTGGAGCATACCGAGAGACAGACTCGGGCGGCAGTCCTTACGACAAAAATCCAGTTCCTGGACCTGCTATTCAAAACTCTGCTCCAGGTTTTTTAACACTGCCAACCTTTCCCGAGGAAGACTCTGCCCTCGGGGTCTCTCTCGACTTTCCACCCGAAAATTCTGCACCTGCATTTTCTCTCGACTTTCCACCCGAGAATTCTGCACCTGCATTTTCTCCAGACTTCCCACATGGAACCTCTGCCCCTACCTTTTTCCCAGGCCCTGGACCGATGCCGTCTGAGCCGCCTGTTCCGTTTGATCCGCCTGTGCCATCAGAATCGCTAAAGCCGACGCTAGACTATTGGTATACCAGACCACCTTCTGCATCAACTCCTTCTCCTCAAATACAACCAACAGGTACATCCCTCTGCCAAGTCGACAGTGAAGGAACTTTGGGGACTCAAGAAGGTGATAGAACACTTGTGGATTACGTCTACCAGATGGAACTATTCCCCGGTATTACAAGACAAGAGGCCGTTTCACAAATTGAAAGGGAGATTGCCAATGGAATCATTCCGATGCTTTTTCCAAACCAATGTAGCCCAGGTCTTTACCGTGCTACGATTGGCATCATAGAATATTTGGGTATCAGCACCTCTCCACCAGACGTGGTTGCGAACGGATGTAAGTTTGCTGTTCTCCATAACAGATTTTCTTTTAGTACACGCAGTATTATGTTATCTCATGTTCGTCCTATTTCTACTGGATCTACCAGTTGAATGTGTTGGTGCATTTTCCGAGCCATGTTTTGTGGTGAATGGAGAATTAACCGTCTGGTCTGTTGGTAAAACCGAAGACCAGGTGCAACGAGAAGTTTCTGCGGATATCTATGTCTACCTTGATAGCGGCGAAATAGAGCGAACACTGATTGATGTTGAAGCGGTAACCCCACTTCGGGATCCATCCAATTCTGCTCCCTCTGGTTCAAATCCCACCGCCATAAGCACACAACCCCTGGATATGCCTCCTACTGAGAGCCCCAACACAATACCCTCTGTTTCCTTCCCAACAATGACACCAGGGTCAGCGAACGACGGCCAACCTTCCGTAGCTGGCACCCCCGCCACGGAATCCCCAGACTCTAACTCAAATGGCGAGACAACAGACAGTGTAGAAGATGAGAACGAGGACGAGGACGACAAGCCTTGGATACTAACTTTTCCTTGGTGGGGCTGGCTATTGATTGCACTCGGGATTTTAGCATTAGTTGGTCTCAAGTTTGCGGTGGACAGGCTGCTAGACCAAAAAGAAGCTAGCAGTGCAAGTGGCAGCAATGCTGACAGGGCATCGCTCAAAAGCTCTTCTACATTGTAAGAGTAACACAAATTTTATCAGCATGAATAATCTGTCTACACATACTTTAGCGTCGCCACATTAAAGTACAATCCAATCGTTGCAAACATAAGGCAACGATTCTAGACCTTTCTTTATACAGCTATTCCTTGTTGTTATGATGTTTATACTACACTTAAAATATGGCTGTAGAGGTGTCTTGTTATGAATTGGTGGCACGTTAGCCTTTCCCCTTGTATTCGCCGAGAGCTACTCTCATCGATGTGGACGTCTCTACCTCCGACATTGTTCTCGAAGTTCGTCAGGAACTTGAATCTCGTTGACAACTGAATCAATTTCTTTTTCCAGTTCGCTGGCTGGTTCAGCTGGAGCCTGGAAGAAGTCGCTGACATCGGATGGAAAGACGCCAGTATTCGGAGCACAGGTTGGTTTATCAGTCAACGGAGGAGGAGTGGTGGGCCCAGGAAAGGTGGGAAAGAGTGTAGGCTGGGGGAATTCTTCGTACGACTTCGGCTTGGGAATGGAACGACTGTCCTTGCTGCCCTTCGATTTCTTACTGGAACCACCTTTTCCCTTCGATTTGCTGCTACCACTACGGCTGGCGCCCATCATCATACCCATCTTATATCCACCTCCTTTTCCCTCGCTGCGCGGCAAGACAACGTGCAACATGGGCTCCGTATCAGTAGTATCTGCGGCAACTTGGTAAATCTCGTGCGTCATCTGAAATTGACGTGCTCGGGCATCGTTGCGTCCCGTTAATGATGGAACGTTCAGCTCATTCTTGTAGGGAGTAGCGGGGTAGGGAGTCCCAAGACCCAGAGCATCCCGTAAACGATCGATATCTACAAGTTTGCGACGTTTGTTATCAAGACGCTCGCCCCTCGTCTTAGCTTCTGTCAGTGTGACTGTGAGACACAAGGGCAACAGCACTAGTAGCAGTGCTACTAGATTTGATCCAATGATCTTCATGGTTTAAGGCTGCTGCAGTGAGGTTGCTGTCACGTTTATTGGTGGTTTGTCTGTTTATAGTACAACTCGGGTTTGCCCGGTCTGTCTCAGTAGTTGTACTTGTACTTACAGCGGAGCCAGAGGACAAAACCCTTTTATGAGATGCTGTAGCCACCTCAATCGTGCTTCGAGTAAAAAATTTGGATGCGAAACATCCATGAAAACAGTAACTAATTGTGTCGACTCTAACCTTAACTTTCAATTTTCAAATTTTATGAACTGTATTTTTGGCGTACGTATCCTGCCTCCTTCCATGTCTTCCAGTCAGATATTATTATCCAAATTACATCATGTTGTGTAACTAATCTAGGTAGCTACTACCTAGTAGCAATTTAAGCAAAAGGTGAAAAATAATGATAGTTAATGAGAAATGTAGCTCAGTTGTGTTGCCCTTTCACGATTTCACTTAGCATTCCCTGCTCTATTCGCCAGCTTTGATCGCAGACCGCATGGTGTGCATCTCAATTACCCACCGCAACAGTATCATAGAAGGCTCTGATTTTATCGCTACACTCGATCAAGTCATCACTGCAAACTTCCAGTTTGTACTCGTGGTCGTGTTTTCGGGCAAATCCGTATCGGACATCGTAATACTCGACGAGAAGAAACTTACAAAACTCGTCAATCCGGTCCTCTGCTAAGCATTCCATCAAATATTTTACATTCTTGGCTCCAATGTTGTGATTCAATACTTTGCTGGATGTTGCAGCTCGTATTTCTGGCATCATGTTCGGGTTGTCGTAAAATTTTTTGATTGTGGCGATGCGGCATTCCAGCGATGCTGTCACCAGTATCTTGATTTTGGAATCAATGATACGTTGGTAGATAAAAGTGGGAACATGGACATTACCAATCTTGTTGGCCTCTCCTTCTACGAATACATAACTGTATTGTTGATGTAATACCAGCTCTTGCAATCGATGGTAGCACAACGTTGAGAATTGCTTTTGGGATTTCGGATTTTCGTTAATGCCACCGAATAGTGATCCCTTGTGCCCTGCACACTCTTCGAGGTCGAGAACAGGATGTGTCCTTGAAAGTTCGTGTAAAATTTCTGTTTTCCGCGTGCCAGTATTTCCAAATAAGACTATAAATTGAAAGGGATGCTGCGAAAGCCGATCCAAGCCTTTCCAAACAATCTCATTCATGTATTCTTTGTATCCTCCCGTTAATTGAATAGCGTTAAATCCCTGTAAGCGAAGCAAGTTAACCACAATTCTTGATCGCATCCCTCCTCTCCAACAATAAATTGCAACCAATTTTGTTGGTTTGCTGGTTTCATCGGCGCCAATCCCCATTGCAAATTGATCCATCAGGTCGTGAATGACAGATCCTGCTATTTCCCATCCTTTGGCGATGGCAGCCTCCTTGGATTCTTTTGCGTACGTTAAGCCCACCATGTGCCGTTGGTCGTTTGTCAAGAGGGGAATGTTGATGGCATCTACTACGTGACTCTCTTCAAATTCCTTGGGTGTTCTGACATCCACAAACAAAATGTCTTCCTGCTCTGAGTTGGATTTGACAGCTTCTTTCTTGGCAAAGGCATCTTCAAAGGTCATAACGGGACACTCGTGTGTCTCAATCCCCATATACTGTTCTACAGATGAGGGTTTTGGCTTTGTCATGGTCGTTCAGTCTTCGGGTTGTATTGGAAGTTTGTGATGAAACAGATTACAAGCAACAGAACCCAATCAGGTTATTTCAAGAAGGCGAGCAAACATAGATATTAAAGCTTTAGAGGCTGCGGGCATCAGTGATCCACCCGGGCGGAGCTTTGAATAGGAATGGGCTAGTCCGGGGAACCACTCCCCGTTGGGAAATAACATTGGGTCTACTTCTGAATTCTGAAGCTTCTAAAATATCGTCTTGGTCGTCACATAAGGATTTTCGCAAAGCTGATCAATCGATGGTCTCTCTGCTTGGTCATACTGAAGGCAGGTACGAATGAATTGCTTGCCCGATTCCGAAACGGATGGTTCAGCCGGGAAGATGACCTCCTTGGCATTTAGCATGGTGTGCTCGGATAGGAGCCGATCTTGAGACAGGCTGTGGCCAAAAGGACGTTTTCCGTAGAGCATTTGAAAGTACAAGACACCAATGGACCAAACGTCAACTTTGTTGCTGATTCTGACAGCCACATTCTCCTCCATTACAAAGCATTCAGGAGGTAGGTACCAGTAAGTTCCAGCTCCTTGGCTGGTCAATTCCATGCTCTCGCCTGGATCATGTGCGTCCACAATTTTGCTGAGACCAAAGTCAGTAATTTTGGCATCGCCATTTTCATCAAACAAAATATTGCCCGGCTTGATATCATAGTGTATGATTCCAAGTCGAGAGCCATCTGGGGATGGACGGCTCAAGTAATACATTCCCGAAAGCAATTGCAGTAAAATGGCCCTGGCTTCTCGCTCTGGTAGTTTGGATCGCTCTTTGAGAACCGTTTCCAGGTCTGTTCCATTGCAGCACTCTAGAACCGTCGCAAAGGCGCTCGTGTCGATCTCAAAAACATCCAAAAGAGACACAATTCGGGGGTGTCGAACGTTGCGGTGAATTTCATATTCGCGCGAGACATGTTTGGTATAGTTTTCTTTCTTATCGTCAGACCAGCGTGGGTCCAATTGATGGATTTTGACTGCAACTTCGCGCAAGTCTTCAACATCGAAAGCTTTCCATACTTCGGAGAAACCACCCTTACCCAGCAATGACAACAAGACGTAGCGCTCGTGCAACTACATAGAAAGGAAGGAGATATTGCACCCGCGTGAGAATTTCGAAAGCATACTAAAATAAAAGCGGAAATGAAACAGCGAGAAAATCTCTTACCTTGGGTCGAGAACGGAAGCGTGACGCGTCCTCGCTCGCCAGACGCTTCAATGCGCGAATGTGAGCCACTTTTTCCTCCTGAAGACGAATTTCCTCCTCTTCGAGTTCCTTCAATTTACGCTGGACTGTATCCAGGTGGTAACGCACCGATTCGATCGCTTCGAGAGCATCCAATTTGGTGTTCAGTGTAATGCCCTCCACCACAGGCTTTGTGACAGAATCAGAATTTTCCGGTTGATTGGGAGCATTTTCCTTGTCATTGTGGCTCGTTTGTAGTGTTGTTGTTGTTGTTGTTGTTGTTGTCGTCGTCGTCGTTTGTTCGACAAAGACTTGAACAGCCGCCTTTGCCTGTCGTTGACGTTCTTCCAACTTCTTCTTCTGTGCCATGATGTGTTTGCGTCGCTCCCTCAAATGCCTCGAGGCCGTTCCATCTTCCCATGATTCAACCGAACGCATTCCGGCTCGGGTGTACACAATCCGTCCCAACCGAGCTCCGGCGGCTGCCAATCCTTCCCGCAGCCGTTGAACATCTTGAAGGGCTTGCTGACGCACTAAATCTTCGACGACGACATTTACTTTTGTAGTGTAGGCGGCATGTGATTCCTTCGTTAATGCCAGTTCTTTCTCGCGTTGGCGGAGCGCTGCTTGTGTGGCTGTCTGCAAAATTGTGCGATTGTTAGAAATTGCCTTTAGTTGGGCATCCTTTTCTTGGAACAAGAGTTCCCATTTTTGGCACTTTTGCTGAAGCTGTGCCATTTCCGTGTACGGAGAGGGAGTACCATTAATGGTAGCGGCAGCAGCAGCAGTAGCGGGAGGTGTTCGAGGAGTCGTCTTGGATTGTCTGGCGTTCGTTCCGCTCCTATTGTCCTTACCAACAGCAGTGAAAAAATCTCGAATCAGTTTGTTTTCTTGAGCGTTTTGTGTTGTTTGCTGCTTGTACCGCTGGTCGTAGTAGGCTTGGGGTTGGATCTGGAGTCTGAATTGGTCTTTGTAGGTGACAACAAAATGGTCGGTTGTGAATGATTGGAAGCTGCATCGGCAATCGTGCTATCACTGGAAGCGAACAGACGGGTTCTCTTCCGGGATGCATCGTCTGCTTTGCTATTTGCGTTAACGGACGTTTGGGCCTTGTTGCTCCGTGACCGCAATGCAGAAACATCTCTCTTGACAGGCTTAGATTTTCGCTTCCCAGCTTTACTCTCACTGTCAGATCTTTTAGGTTGATTTTTCTCCGTGTTATCCGTAGTCACTGCCAGGACTCGTGGATTACGTCTACCATCGTTAGCCTCCTTTTTGGCTGCCTTTGCCAGCTCCTTCTTGGCTGCTGTATTGTTGTTGGGAGTTTCCTTGACAACAGCATTGCTGCTGTTGGAATTTGTCGCTCCTGCTGCAGCAGCCGCAGTGGCTCGGTGAGACGTCGGAAGGGTTTGATTTGAGGTCGATGATAAATAATACGAAAACGTTTCATTGCTCCCCGTGAGAGTTTTGTCCAAGGCGGCAATCTTCTGCATATGTTGTTCGGCAGCCTGATTTACAACATCCAGGGTACTACTACTACATCTGCGACGATCTGCTGATCCCATAACGTTAGCACTGGAGGATGAAAGCAATGATATATTCGACTGCGAATTGTTGTGATGATTGTCAGTCATGATCTGCGTGTTGGTAGGTATTTTGGCAGCAGATGCCAAGTTAACATTGATGGATGATTTAGACTTCTGAGTGGGAGAATCAAATCTGAACGAGTGATGAGAAATAGTAGGAGACTGCAATGCTGCTTCCATCAAAGTGTCGCTTCCATTTTTGCCAGCCGGAGAAACTTGTGGGTGATTAGACGGCATGCGGAGTCGAGTTTCCAATAATGCCAATCGTTCAGCAAGAACGTTTTGGTCTGCCTCATTTACCTGCGCTTGCTGCGACGTAAGAAGTGGCGAGGCCTTCCTTTCAGATTTGGCTCCCTTCATGGTCAGGCAGCTCGGGTTATTAAGATTTAGCCGAAGACAATGATTGATTAATTGATTGATTAGATGAAGCTATGATTATGGTGTGAGGTTTGTGATGCGGAATCGAACAATGACAAACGCAAAATGTGACGACCTGACCTGCATCAATGCGTGCATTTCTTGGCGCAATTTTTTCAATGTCGCGTGCCGATCATGGCATTGCCACATTTTCTCAGATGTACGAGTACAGTACAGTAGCTAGCTAGCGTATTAGGTCTAAAAATAATGGATATTATGTACTTTTTTTAGTCGTTTTGCAATGAAAAACAATGAAAAATAATTAAAAACCCCAAGATTTCCCACCGAGCATTGCTCTGACATCAAAGCTGGCATTGTTTACGGTATTCATTGCAGTTGTCGGCGGTTTGCGACCTCTGCCTCCCCGCTTCCTGGGTGACTCCGACTGATCGTTCTCCAGATAAGCCTTGACTTCTTCCAGCGTCCGATCGACTCCTTTCATGTGCTTGTGAATCTTGGCCGCGTCCTTTCCAACCGCAGCGACTGCCGCTGTAAATTTTTTCTTTTCTTCAGCATTCCAAGGCTTGTCTTTCTTGTAGTCCTTATTATAATGAAATACCTTATCAGCGTCCACGGGAGATCTCAGGAATCCATCCTCGGTCGGTTTCTTTCCTATTCGTTTGTGATGAAGCTCGGCAGCAGCACGGGCAAGATGTTCGACCATTGCTGTGATCATAAAGTTAATATGAGAAAATAAAAAGTTACCACGACAAAGCAGGATGAAACGAAAACAAAAACAGTACTGTAGAGTAATCAGTATCAGATTGCTCACCTTGATCCATCATCATTCCTTGATCGACCAAGAAGCTCTTTAATTGATGCATAGCCGCTTCACTGACACCATTGCTAGGAGGAGGTTCATACGGCTGTTTCTTTGCAGGAGGTGTCTGCGCCACGGCAGCTGGCTTTTTGGAGTCTTCGTCTTGTTGTTGTTGTTGCTGTTGTTGTTCCGGTGATTTGGCTGCTGGCTTTTTGGAGTTGTCATCTTCTTCTTCCGCTATCAATTGGCTGCGGGGACTATTGGCACCAAAAAGAACTTCTGGTTTCATCTCTCCAACCCTAACAGGATTACTGTGTTGTTTCAATTGGGAAGGAGACACTACCTTTGCACGGTCGAATTTGATTCCCAATCCTACCAGTCGGGCTAGATTTTAACGTGAAATGTTCGGGACAGAAGTGTTTTTTTTAGTATGCAAGGACAGAGAAACACAGAGCGGAAGACAAGACAGCAGCAGAAAAGCCCTGTACTTACTATGAAGAAGAATTAGATAGTTGCTGGCCATTTTGAGGCGTCCCAGATGTTGGGCTTCGATAGCGGCTTTCAATAAATCATCAGCTTCTCCCATAACCTACATTTTCGCGTGACGATGCAAAATGTTAGTTGTTTTAAGATGGACAGACGGCATGTGCTGACCACTGGCAGGTTTCATTTCCTTTTTGTTAAAATCATTATTTTTTCGATTAACGTACCGTATCGTAAACATTTTCTTGTTGTTGAGCTGAAGGAGTTGCAGTCGTGATGGTCGATAATCTAGAGACAACAAAAGAACGGGATGAAGGATAAACCGTCGTGAGATACACAAAATATTATGAATCATAGGCATTCTCACGAGTGTCTATTCTTTTCTCGTAATCTTACCCAATATAATCTTTGGGACGCTTACTGCGCCGATACGGACGGTGTTTTCTGGGAGTGGTAGTGGTGGTGTTATTGTCATTTCCATTTTCATTGGCAGTTGTAGGGAGCACACAAGGAGGCAGGCCCAATGCGGAAGAAACATTGGCTGACATGGCTACCACAGACTTGGCAGCAACAATATCATGCTCTGTTGGTTCCTGGTCCGATGCCGATGCCGATGCCGATGCTGCTGTCGGCGGTGGGGGTAGTGACTTGTCAAGATCGTCCGTCGTAGGGACCCGCGCATGAGGCATGGCAGCCAGTACCATGGCGAAATCTCGCTCTTGTTGTTTGGTACGTGCCTCTGCAACTTCTGGATTCGCATCCTCATCATATTTAGCCGCTGCAGCAGTAGCTGTATTCGTCGGATAAGGGCGATGATTGCTGGAATTAGTTTGACTGTGCAATGGGAGACTTCTCTTTTTGACAGGCGTTGGAGCTTTCTTCTTGACGGGAGATGGAGCTATCTTTCTTCGTTTTACAGGAGTTGAAATATCTTCCCCGGCCGACGCCACGACTCCATCTGGATCCATCTTGTTGCTTTCGTTGTTGGTGTTGGTGTTGGCGTTGGGATTTTTCGTTCAAATCAGATCCTTTCCGTTCGTGATAGTAGAGAGTAGAGTGTTGATAACAGCAGGGTTTCTGTTTGACAGCCGTCGTGTACTTGCGCTTCCGATATGAATCTTCAGTTTAGGATCTCCTAGACTACAACGATGCTGAATAGTTTGGTGATTGCAATAGTCTCCGTAGATAGATTGAATAAGAGTTTATTGTTTATGATATGATTATTGTAGTTCGTTGACTGATCCCATGGGAAAAGGCGTAGGAATACAGTGTGGAAAGCAACGTGCGCTGTGTGGCTTGATGACTGACATCTGCGCCATCCTCGCTTGGAGGCTATCGTGGCTGGCTTGCGACTGTTTCGCGCAAAAATTTCTTCCCGTCCACCCGAGCTGCTCTTGCATGGTACAGTAGGTCGCTACTACCAGCTAGTCTACTAGCTAGCAGTAGCTAGTAGTAGCTACCCGGAGTACTACGAGTGGTAGCTAGTACAACTAGTAGCTGCAGTAGCTAGCACGATGCACAAATTGTTTTCAAGAAGAAAAAAATAGTGTCCGCACGAGCACGAAAATGCGATAGTTCTTGTGGAGAGCGGGGGTAACGATTCTGGCTGTACGACTAAAGTGAACAGGGAAGAGAAGAAGAGGGTTGGAGTTCCATTTCACCATGAAATATCCTGGCCTGGAGTCAGTTTTGTCAGAATCTCAGCAGAAGCAGCAACTTTTATGAAGAAAAATGGAACCCCTCATTTTATACGAATTTGAAGGGTGCAGCTTTCTCCGGATTATCCTCTTTGCTTTGCTGTTTTTGTTTTTTGCGTATCTGTTTTGACCACAGCCTTTTGTAATGCATCGCACGAGTACCTTCGTTAGCTTTTTCATTACTTTCCAGTTTTCGAATCTTGGCACCGAAAGAAATCTGGTTGACAAACAAGAGTACCTTTGATGGAACATTGATACTTCTCTTCAATTGAGACATTGGAAAAGTGAAGAAAAAAGCTGAAGCATTTTTAAGACGGTTTCCCCGACAATACAAAGCTCAGACATCTGAGTTTGCAAAATGAGATGGCAAAATAATGTATGGAAATAAATCTTTCAAGCTCCTAGAGGCTGTCGATGCCAATAGGCTAAATGTTCAAGGATGAAATCAAGAAACGAACACCAACAAAAAATTATTGTTGTGTATTTTGGTCGGCGAGATCAATCATAGTGCTTGGTCTTTTTGGATTGCTTGGAGGTAAAGGTGGAATAGTCCAGCTCCAAGTAGTAAGTATTCTTCATTTCTTGCCCAGTTGTTGGATCCCGTGTTCGTTCTTCGTGGAGCTTCATTTTGTAGACAAGCTGGTCGGGAGTAGGATTGTATTTATTTACAAAAAATTGTTGTACTCGCATGCGGTCCTCCGTTGACAGTTTGTTGGAGCGCTCTTGGAGAATCACTTGCCACTCCTGATTTCCAGATGTATTATTGACGTCATTACTGGCAACAATATTGTCTGCGCCTGTTTGGGGCACCACGGATGCTTTTTTCAGAATCTGCTGACTTTTTCCCGCTTTGGGGGCGTGCTGCTCCAATTTTTTCAATTTATCGCCAGCGACCAAACCTTTTTCAGCAGCAGCTTCCATGATTTTTCGTTTACGTGCCAGCAGTCGACTTTCTTTGGTTTCTTCGGCTGCCAATTGGTTTTCGCGTTGTTTGTGTTCTTTGTTAAGTCCTTGAACTTCCGTGACATCAATCATTTTCATTCTTGACTTGTTGTTGGCCAACTTTTGCGCTCGACCTAACGTACCCGAAGTAGTCGTGCTAGCTGAAACTACACCACCCATGGCATGACGTTTCTTTCCAAGCAACGATTGAGCGGCCCCAGCTTTTCTTGTATGTAGTGATGTTTTCATCTTTTTAGAATATTTGGAAAGTAGATTAAAGTAAACTTGGGTTTGAGATAAAGAGTTTCCACGGGCAGATAGAACTGTCCACAGTACAACCGTCGTGCACAAACTTACCGGAGCTGCTCTTCCCCCACGCCCCGCGACGGCAACTGGTCGCTTTGTGGGCATGAACATGTTGGCTTTCGGTTTCGTCTGGGTTGAAGCCAACTTTTTGGTGACTCGACTTCCAGGAAGTACGGCTTTGGGTCTTTCTTCTGTTTTAGGCACAGTTGGCACTGCAGCAGATGATTTGACCGTGACCGCTGGTTGTTTGGAAGCTTGAGCTTCATCCGCCTTGGCCTGCTCTATTTTATCATCCATACCCAAAATATTGGTTCCAAGATTGACTTGAAAATGTGGGTTGTTCATGTGCTCAGGAATTACTCGGTCCAACTATATTATTGGAAATATAATATTTGAAAAAATATGTGGCGTGGGTGGAATTGAGATAGTGTCATCAAAGTCTCGATAAGATCGCAGGGCAGTAACGTTGACTTACTAATTCCGGGTCCAACAAAGAGTATCGATATGAAACAAACAACGGGTACATGTCGGATGATTCTAGATTCGGCTGATCTGAAAAAGCCGATGCCTCGGTTTCAATTTCCAATTGTCGAGTTTGTTGCACTATATCTTTACAGGTACGATCCAATAACTTCTTGGCTTCTTCTCCACGACAAGATTCGTGTGTCCCTTCTCCTCCTTCTTCTTCTGCTGATAATCCATTGTCGTTATCGTTTTCTCGATCGACAAACAAAATTCCCCGAACGAGACCCGCTACGACACGAACCCATTCTTCGTGGAGTGGTGCCTCTTGCGTTTGGGTCAGGATATCGTAGATCTTGGGGTCTGTTTCTTTCGTGGGTTCCAATCCCAACAGACCCACCAAGGTCCGTAATTGTGTTAGTTTGTCCGTTCTCGACAACACGTGTGACACATTGGTTAGGTATTCTGCGGGTGACAAAGATCCACGCAGCGAATGAGTGGACACAATCTTAGCCAAATCCAACGACGAGTAAGGTCCCCGCATTTTGGCTTCCAGAGTCGTTAGAAAGGCATCTAGATCCTCCCTGTTTTGATTGATCGACATGATGATGATGATGATGAACTATTTTCAGAGCTTTTTCTGTGCTTGTGAGAGAGGTGAAGAGGTGATCTACAAAAAGACAAACGATGTTGATTTGTTGATATTTTTCAATGTTTGTATTAGGTATTAGACCTACTAGTCTACTCCAGAGTAGGCAGTCAACTCCATCTACTATTTTTGGATGTTTGTTGTTTGTGTTGGAGTCAACGAGCAACTATGCGTCACATGAAATAGTTGAAAAAGGATAAGTGTGCGTCTAAGTCTAAAGAATCTTCGTCCAAAGAGATTCGGGGAGCTTTGCTTTTTTTAGCAGTTTCAAGTTCGAGTAGACTACTACTAGTAGATGTTGGGAGTGGTGGTGGTCTACTTCTACTAGCTACTAGTAGTAGTAGTATGAGTCAGCCACACGCATTTTTTAAGGTGCATCCATTGAATTCTGAATTCTCACAACGTCGCAAATACTTCCGTGTCGTGGTACCTACGGTATCTATCTCTATTTTTTTTATTATCTGTAGTACTGTGTACCTAACTTAATCCGCCTACCTCGAACAAAACATTGCATCAAGCAAGAGATCTACAAATAAAACAAATTGACAGCATTGCAATCTTCGACAAAAGCATCATTAAAAAAGTGATGATATCCACGACAACAACGGCCTCTCGGGGGATGCTCCAACTGACTGCTAGGCGGCGGGTACCTACCAGTCGCTTGCTGGGTTATGGCAGTCAACAACAGTACTATCAACAACAACAACAACAACGATTATCCTCCTCCTCCTCCTCATTTGCGTCCCTTCCGCGTCCCAGTTTTGACAGCTCAGATAAGGAGGAAGCCTCATCTACGACTGCTTCTGCTGTTGCTGACGTGAACTCGCATCAACGACTCAATTTTTCAATAGCTTCCAGTTTCCGTGGCAACGTGTGCTCGACCAATATCTGGAATCGTGGTATTACTGCTACCAACAACATGAGTTACCAAGTCGCATTCTTTTCAACCTCCAGTACCAAAGATGCAGCAAATAGTGTCCCCGTCGACAACATGACAGATAATGATGAGTCGAAAAGCGATCATCATCATCATTCAGCAGACGAAAAGCAAACGGTCCGAGAAAGAGCGGCTCAGTACCGAGAACGTGCCAGAGAAAAGGCTGTGCATTACAAAGATCAGGCGCGAGAACAGGCATCTCATTACGCTGATGAAGCCAGAGGACATGCCAAATCCTTTGGTGGCATGATGAAACTGTACGGACCGTTTGCTGTTGGTACGTATTTCAGTGCTTACGTCATAACCCTCGGGAGTTTGTACGCGGGCGTCGAATCGGGCGTTTTGGATCCCGTGAGTCTGTTGGGGTACATCAGTGGCAATCCGGACGATGCAAGATCAACGGCCATGGTTGTGGCCGAAATGTTGGAAAAGTATACCTTAACCGAACACTTTGCAGAAACAGTGCGACAGAAGCCTGCTTTGGCCAATTTTGCCGTTGCCTGGGCGACAACCAAATTTACAGAACCAATACGTCTGGCTTTTACAGTAGCCGTAACACCTCGCGTGGCTCGATACTTTGGTGGTGCGCCCAAGAAAATAGTAACAGATGACGAAAAAGATGCGAACAAAAAAGAGGAGGAAACGAAGTAGAAGTTGTGAATGCTGCATACAAGAATAAACAACAATATCTAATCAAAAATTTGTTTTCGCAATCAGATTATTATTTGGATGCAATAATCTTTTCTTTGGAACAATCGTGCTCAGATCTCCTCGTCCACCCTCCAGGGCGACTGCTTTTCATCGTTTTTTTTTTACTATTGATTTATACACTGTCTGTGCTTGTTTGCAAACGCTATTCCCAAAAGTGAGGCTGAATGGAAAATGGTGAATAGTGTCCATAACATATTTCTCACGAGAAAACGCTAGAGGCATTCTGCCTCAGCTAGTTTGAGATCATTAGGAGCCATGACATCTTATCATGCAACTTCAACGAGGACAGGCGTGCTCAGGCAGTCCTTCTCGCAAACCGCAGATATTGTTGTTTTCGACTTGGTCGAGAATATTCTTGACGATGCAGAGGAGTCCCCTCTGTCACGAAATCATAGGCTTTAATCTGGACGGACTTACTGCTGCGTAGAAAATTCATAATTTATTTGTTCTAGAGGATTCGAAATCAATCACGAGCAAGACGTTTCTTGATTTCAAAATCTCCCATCGTGTTCTAGCTTCCATTGGAGTGTCTTGAGGGTGTCTCCTAGACAATAGTTTCGTCCTTCTCAGTTAGAGATTCGACATTGTTTTATTTTTCTTGTCTTTCTGTGCCGCGAATGAATGTAAGAGCCAGAACAACTTGGACGAGCATTTCCAGAAGGCAACTAGGCGTCCCTGCAAAACTGAAAGAGCAAGTATGCGTACATACGTAAAAAGCTAGTGTGGAGACTATTAGATATTCATAGATAAATATTATAATAATAGTAGGAGCAAACTAGTGGTGTGTGTGTGCATACAGAGCAAGCATAGGCACACGACCTAATAGAGTAAGACCTAACTCCTGAGTCCTATCATCGTCC
>Ga0100380_10003230_pt1 | contig 17332 bp, 16 predicted proteins | sample CryGeymeta201504_FD_80417 | JGI IMG/M metagenome (GOLD analysis project Ga0100380, IMG submission 80417) | Groundwater microbial communities from Crystal Geyser aquifers in Utah, USA - Crystal Geyser metaG 2015-04 | ecosystem: Environmental > Aquatic > Deep subsurface > Groundwater | place... | reverse complement strand
TGAACCCTTTTGACCTGCCGCCTCCACAAGACGATGAAAATCCTCGAGATGTCTTACGAAGCCATGTAATCGAACTGGTGGGCCTTTTCCGACTCATGCTTGGCGGCCTCACTCCTGAAGAAGAGACTTTGATTGACCTTGCTATCCAAGAAACCTACGCGCTTAAAGATATTACTGGTGACGCAAACTTCGCTGACCAGGAACCACCACTCCTAGCTGACTTTGAGATGGTCCTTGCGGGGATGGATGGGAGCTCGTCCTTAATTACTCGACTTGCTAAATACACCTCGGGCACCTGGTCGGGGTTCATGAATAAGTCTACTAATGTTGATATTAACCAACGCTTTGTGGTCTTCTCACTCCGCGATATGGAAGACGAACTAAAAACAGTGGCGATGTATATTATCACCAACTTTATCTGGGGTTCCATCAGACGGCGCATGACGAAACGCCTCCTCGTGATCGATGAGGCATGGTGGATGATGAAATCAGAGGATACCGCATCATTCCTCTTTAGCCTCGCAAAGCGTGGTCGAAAGTACTATCTCGGTATCGCCACAATCACACAGGATGTAGACGACTTCCTACGCTCTCCCTACGGTGTACCGATGATTACCAACTCTTCCATTCAATTTCTCATGAAGCAGTCGCCAACGGCAATCGACAACATTCAAAACACCTTTAACCTCACTGATGAAGAAAAGTTCCTTCTCCTCGAGTCAAATGTTGGGGAAGGTATCTTCTTCGCTGGTACGAAACATGTCGCAGTAAAAGTAATTGCCTCATACACCGAGGACCAAATCATTACCTCAGACCCATCACAACTCATGCAAATCCGAAAAGCAAGAGAGGAGCTACAAGCAACCCAGGCGTAGTATACTTAACTCATGTTTCAGCTCGACGAAAAATACGCCAAAAATAGCGGGCGGAGTGGACGTACACGAACAACGACCGACGAGCAATTTTCCGATACCTACGCAGAACAGGGTATTCAACCAACCTATAAATCAACTCGACCACGGGCTGAGCGAGCAGAATCATCACTTGATGAAGCGTATCCTGATTCAAATCAAAGATTTGCACCAAATCCAACGCAACGGGTGAAGCAATACCGGGAACGACGAAACGATAACGAGTTTTTAGACCAAACAAATCACGGTCCCATTACATCATCACCACAGCCGCCACCCGAACGAAGTCTTCGTGAACGGCTTATTCGTCAAAAAAAATCTACTCGGTTGGTTGACCCAGGAGTACTCGTGGCGCGTGCCCGAGTGACGGGAATGAACGTCTGGCTGATGGGGTGGGGGCTATGGCTTTGGGGAAGTGTCCAAGTACCATTTGCACTGATCAGTATCCTCATGTTTGGGATCGCGGCCATGTTCTATGCGACAGAAAGTTGGCTCCAAAGTACCTGGGCTGGGCGACAAGTCACGACCATTGCCACAGGTCTGATGGATGCACTAAAAGTATTTGGTATAGATCTGAGTGTCTTTGATCCGTATGGGCTCGCTTTTGTGGCCGGGCTCGCTGTCTTAGCAATCGGCCTATTCACCATCATGTCCGCTATCTTTGCCTACAGTTTAGGCTTTATTAACTGTTTTGGTGGTCGTGGAAGTACCGCCAAAACAGCAGCACTTTTACTGTGTTTCTTAGGCTATGGACTGCCTGTAGTAAATCTTTTTCCTTGGTTTGTGCTCTATTTATTGGCGGTTTCGCGTTATCCGAAGTAACCCCCTCGCTGGGTTTAATTATCTGCTAAAATATAAGCACATGATTTATAAGTACAGTATATGTGTCACCTTGGTGTTATGTCTACTCTTACCTGTTGCAGAGGTAAGCGCCCAAGGGGAATTTAGTGCGCAGCTTTCAGAAGTCGGTATTGATGCCAACCCCGAATTTCCTCGACCTGGACAGAAAGTACAACTTTCACTTAATGACTATGGTAGTAATACATTTGGTGCAGAGGTGATTTGGTATCTTAATGGGGAAGTGGTTCCAGCTGCAAAAAATCAACGTCAAACTGAGATTATTGCTGGTAAAGTTGGTGAAGAGCAAGTAATTGAAGTCGAATTAAAAACATCAGTCGGAGGCACGATTCGTTTCAGTCGAGTACTTTCACCCGTCTACCTTGATATAATTATCGAACCCCAAACTCATGTGCCAGCTTTTTACCAAGGTCGAGCACTCCCGAGCTTTGGTAGCATGGTAAACGTCACCGCAATAGTTGATGGTGGCAATGTTGATCCTAGTAGCCTTATGTACACCTGGCGAGTTAACCGAAAAGTGATCGAAGGTGGTCCACTCCGTGGAGGCTATAAAGTCAACTTTCAAGTGCCGCAAGGTGATTACTTTACCCTAGCGCTTGAGGTAAGTCGGATTGCGGGCGGGGTAGTAGCCCGACGCGCATACGATGCAGCATCAGTAAAGCCACAGCTTCAGTTTTATGAATATACCGAACTCTATGGAATATCTCCACTGACTATATCTGACACATTCATCCCCACCAATCTCACTAATACACTCCAGGTCTCACCGTACTACCTTGATATTAAAACCTATAATGAACCAGATTTTATTGAGTGGAAGGTAGATAGTCAATTAGTACCCACAGCTGCCAACCCCTATCAACTGACATTTGCTCGTCAATTTTCAACTGGCCGATCGTTCATTGGTTTTCATGTTCGTAACCGAACACAGCTCCTCCAGGGCGCACAAGGGGGTATAAGTATTAACTATTAGTATGAGAAAACCACTCTTAATTATCTTTGCTCTGGTCATTGTTCTGCTCCTTATTTTTCTATGGGTGTATCTCCTCTTTTTTCGCACAGCCGGGCCAGCCCCCATCGATAATGCACCCTTCCCTGAAGTACCTGCCACTTTTCCTGATGGTGGTGTCGCCCCTGACAACAGTACTACTGAAGTTACCGATACAGAAACACCACTAATTAATATCAACGATGGAAAACGTCTCCACCAACTCACCACTCGACCGGTCTCTGGTTTTACTGAGGTGTTTACTACCTCATCAACAACCCCGACAGTCCGGTATGCAGAAGCAGGCACTGGCATTATTTTTGATATTGACATAAATACTGGACTTGAGAGCACTGTTACAACATTCGTCCAACCACAAAACCACTTAGCTACATTCTCACCACAAGGCAATCATGCAGTATTGCAAACTGGCTTTGGAAAAAATACGCGATCAACCCTAGGACTAGACGTTACCTCTACGAATACTGCGCGGTATATTGATTTACCAACTGGTATTGAATATCCAATGTTTATTGACGAGACTACCTTGATATTTATTGAGCGAACAAATGAATCTGCGGTGGCTCAGTCATACAACATCGACACCGCCGACACCAAGACACTCTTCACAATACCATTTAGAGAGGCGGTCGTCGGGTGGGGAACAACCCTGGCAGGACCCCACTATGCGTATCCAAAACCAAGCGCCAGACTGGAAGGATTTGCCCTTGAGATCATTAATGGCAATATTTCACGATTACCAATTGATGGATTTGGCTTCACTATGGAAGCCGGTATTGATCATATTTTATACAGTAAACGTGACAATGAAACATATCGTTCGTATGTGTATGATAAAAAAACTCAAGCGGTAGAGGGTCTCCCTATTGTTGTCATTCCAGATAAGTGTGATTATGGGTTTGAAAGAAATATTTTTACTTGTGGACATGAGTTTATCAGCCTTGATGAACGTTACCCGGATGAATGGTATACAGGGCAAACTAAATTTAATGATCTACTTTGGAACATTGAACAACAAGCGCTGTCGGCGGAAAATCTCATCGATCTAAGCGATGAATCCGGGCGACAAATAGACACCACTGGAGTAACTATCGGTAGTGGTCATACCTATGTGTATTTTACTAATAAGCTTGACGGTACACTGTGGTCGTATGAGCCAGTGTTTGAACAAGACGAGGCTCAACTTAACGAAAATACCCTGTAAAATATGTATTACTTATTCTTTATTGCGCTCACATATTCTGTTCCTGTGTTGGTACTGGCGTCGAGTTTTGTTCCTCTGGTGGGAATCCCTGGAGTAGACGGGGAAATGGACTTTAGTACTTATATGAATGCGCTCTATGCGCTCTCAATTAGTATTGCTGCGCTCCTGGCGGTAGTGAAGATAATCATTGCTGGAGTGAAGTGGATGCTCACCGACGTGGTCACGAGCAAGGGGGAGGCGAAGAAAGATATCGAAGGCGCTTTAATTGGTCTCCTTGTCGTAGTAGCTGCTGTGTTAATTTTGACAGTCATTAATCCAAACCTTGTTCAACTTGAGCCGTTTAAAGCGCTCACACCCATCGACACATCAGTTGACCCGGACAGCACCATCATTCCAGGATCCACTGCAGTGCTTGAGTCTGGCGATACTATATTCTCCTTTGAAGGAGTTGGAATAGCCACTGGAGCCGGCCCAACGGAGGAGGTACTCAAAAATTTATGTGAAAACAGGGTAGAAACTGCTTGTCCCACAAGCTGGTTTTCTCGAAGTATTCTAGGTTATCCTGTTGCAGCCTGCTTTGAGGGGAGATACGATCCTGTTCGTAAAATTTGTATTGTCCCCCAATCAGCTCAAAAATTAGACTCCTTCGATTGCGAAAGAGGTGACCCTGATGGGAACGGTGGGAGACAATATGTATGTGGCGCAGCCTTTGCAGCATGTCGGCGGGCACACGGAACTGGTAGTTTAAGTTCTGGGGGGAGTGAAGTTAACTGCACATACTAATTACCGATGTTTGCGAACTACGTACTCCTGACCAATCGCTACCACACTACTCACGAGGAAGTAAAGCGCAATGGCGGCTGAAATCGTATAAGCTACAAAGAAAATAATTACTGGCATCACATACCGCAACTGGAGTTGCATTGTGCGCATAAAATCATCTTTGAAGCTAGGTTCAGCGTCAGCTGCTTTTGGAGCCAGGGCTGGCATCGTAAACACGACCTGTGCATATTGGGCAACACCGGCAGCTAAAGCAAGGGGTAGACTTTTGCTCGCAATATCAATCAGTCCAAGGAAATTCATGGTAGCTGTGCCAGGGTTTGGAATAAAGCTATAGAGTAGCTCGGTATTTATTTCAGGCAAGGCCACCCCTCCACCACTTGAAACCGCAAAGTATAAGGCAATAACGAGGGGAATCTGTAGCAGAATCACAAAGATACTGGCAAATGGGTTAAGGCCGGCTTCTTTATATAGCTCCATCATGGCCCGCGCTTGCGCCTCGCGATCATCTTTATTTTTTTCTTTTAATTCTTTTAATTTTGGTTCAATTTCTTTCATTATTTTCTGTGTTTTCACCGCCTTGATAGAAAGTGGTAGCAAAACAAACTTCACGACAAACACCGTTGCAATAATCGCAATACCAACGTCTTTGGTTGGAGTTAGATCGATAAATAAGACAAGCGTGTTGTAGATCGGATCAAAGAAAAAGGTGTGCCAAATATAACTAAACATAACTCGTCTATTCTACGTGCTTTTAGTAATCCGTCTATATAAACTATCGAGCTCAACCACCACAGCTTTCATCGTTTTTGAACTTATTGGTGGTTTTGTAATGACAATAAAAACCCCTGTGGAGTTGCCCAGCATACGCTGTAATGCTTCATAGAGTTGGCGCCGGAGCCGATTGCGTGTTACTGCCTGTTTTGCCACCTTTTTACTCACCACAACCGACACCTTGCGTTTTTCTCTTGGTACATAGCACAACGTAAGAGAAGGGGAGTGATACCGCTCTGCGCGCTGATATACAGGAGAAAACTCAGTACGCGATATCCGTTCTGATTTAGAAAACATGAGACCAGTATAACCAAAAAAGCGCTAGCGCGCTTTTTTAACCGTTAGCTGGGCGCGACCTTTTCGCCGTCTCGCTTGTAGTATGGCTTGACCGCTGGTGGTAGCACTACGCACGAGAAAACCGTGTGTAGTTGCTCGCTTCTTTTTACTTGGTTGATAGGTTCGTTTTGACATGGCAATTACTTAGTACGCACCACTATACATGATGTTAAAAAAAATTCAATAGCGGAGCTTGTGGTCCCTGTTTTATTTTGAACATACCCAGACTATACACAGGTTGTACACACTTGCACCACAAGGACTCCGTAAAATCACCCTACTTCTAATTATCTTTGCGGTACGTTTACAGACTGTGTCATGTAGGTATAATGCATAGCACGAATAGATTTTCTACTTACATGCATCCTCTCACTACCACACACCAAAGTATTGTTCGCACAGAACAAATTGATGTGAAGCAGTTATGGGATGATGCCCTCGTCAAGATTGAACTAGCGATTACTCCCGCAAACTTCAAGACATGGTTCCGAGATACACACATTGCGACCCTCGAAGATGGTACGGCTACAATCGGTGTACCAAGTGTGTTTGTAAAAGACTGGCTACAAGACAAGTTTCAGACAATGATTACAAAAACACTCCGTGAACTTACTCCCTATGTCCGTAGTGTTGAATATATTGTCGTACAACGATCTGATCGTAAGGTAGAGACAAGCAAGCAACAAACCGTCAATGCAGCTCTCCCGCTTGAAGAATATTACATTAATAAAAGTGATAACCTTAACCCAAAGTATTCATTTGAAACATTTGTGGTTGGCCCCTATAACGCCCTAGCACATGCTGCAGCCAAGGCGGTTAGTGATAGGCCGGGTATTTCCTATAATCCATTATTTATTTACGGCAAAACTGGACATGGTAAAACCCACCTCATCCAGGCAGTCGGAAACCAAATTAAAAAGTCCGGTAAAAAAGTTTTTTACGTAACGAGTGAGCGTTTTGCGGTTGACTACTTTAACTCCCTGCAGAGTGGTTCTGCCAATACATTCAAGGAGAAATACCGGCAATATGATGTCCTCATCATGGATGACGTACAATTTCTTGCCTCAAAGGAAAAGACCCAAGAAGAATTGTTCCATCTCTTCAATGCACTCCACGACAATAATAAGCAGATTGTTTTTTCAAGTGATATGCATCCGGCGTTATTAGGCGGTCTCGAAGAGCGTCTACAGTCACGGTTTGGTCAAGGTATGATTGTTGACTTACCAGCTCCAGACCTAGAATCGAGAGCCGCCATCCTCCGAGCCAAAGCGGCCCAAAACAGTATTGTGCTTGATGACGCAGTCGTTAACCATCTGGCTGAGACCATCGATGGTAACGTACGGGAATTAGAAGGCGCTCTTAATACCATCATGTGTCAATCGCAACTCCTCGGTCGTACCCTTTCTATAGACGAAGTACGGACTATTATTAAAAACAGTTCTCGACCAAGAAAAACCCTCGCGGTGGCAGATGTTGTAGAAAAAGTTGCTCGCTATTACGATATAGATCAGGCCAGTATCTATGAAAAAACCCGACGCAAAGAAGTAGTGAAGCCACGACAGATCATTATGTATATTCTTCGCGAGGACTTTCAAGTCTCATATCCGGCCATTGGGAAGAAGCTTGGAGGACGTGATCATACTACTGTCATCCACTCGTGTGAAAAAATTAAAGAGGAATTAAAGACCTCTAGTGAGCTCGAAGAAGAAATTACCCAAGTTCGTTTACTCCTTAAATAACCGATAGACACACCTAAATTCCCTTATACCTATAGGGGAATTTAGGTGTGTCTATCTACTGTAAACAAACGTATTAACATACTGCTTATAAACTTGTTAATAACGACGAACATCCCACCAATAAGTACCGTACAGCCTTATAATAAGCTGTATATAAAACATAAAAAAACGTATGGCGTAACGCTAATAAAATAAACCTACGATCATATCCCCAAAGCGAAGTAACCGCCCACACCATTACCCACACCATAACTATAATCTGAATGACTAGAAAAACTTTATTAATAAACGTATAATTCACTTATTCACACATCCACAGGACTAATAGTAGAGTAGTATTAAAAAACATCTATATGGAAATAAAAGTTACCCACAACACACTACTCACCGCAATAGAATTGGTTGGAAAAATTAGTACCAAGCATGTGACGCTACCTGTACTTCAGTGTGTCAAAATTACTGCCGACAAAAAAATTTCCTTTGCAAGCACCAATCTTGAGGTTTCTATTGTTGTACCAATAGATGGTGAAGTGATTGTTCCTGGTACTGTTACAATCCCTGCCCACCTTCTACTTCAGAGTATTCAATACATCACCGATACAAATATATTGCTACGGGTAGAGGATGGTGTGTTACAGATTGAGACGAAGAATGCAACCACCTCAATCAATGTATTTAGTGATGAGGATTTTCCAACAATTCATGAGGTTCCTGGAGAAGGTAGTCAACTCCAAGCAGAGCTCTTCGCATTTGGTATTAAAAGTGTTGCGTTTGCGGCTTCACAAACTTCGATTAAACCAGAGTTGGGAAGTATCTTTATTCAACAAAAAAAAGAGCACTCATTAACTTTTGTCGCAACTGATTCTTTTCGTTTAATGGAAAAGACAGTGGCACAGAAGTCGTTCATTCTTGAGCAACCAATCATGATTCCTCAAAAAAACGCACTTGAATTGGCTCGAGTAGCTGAACAGCTTGGGGGAGAAGTGGTTTGTGTCGTAACGGAAACACAATGCGCCTTGAAGTTTACGAGTGGTGTCTATATCGCAACAAGACTCGTAGCCGGTTCATTCCCAGATTATACCCAAATTATCCCAAAAGAATTTTCCACCCAGGTACATGTGTTAAAGGGTGATCTACAGCGATCTTTTAAGAAAACATCAGTCTTTTTAAATAAATTTAGACAGGTGTCGGTGACGGTCACTGAACAGAGTCTGACTATTTCTTCACAAAACTCTGGAGTTGGACATACTACCGATACAATTCCTGCAAAAGTAAATGGGGACGAGATACGCCTCAATTTTAATCAGCAGTACATCATGGACCCACTACAACATATGGTGGATGATACGGTAACGCTTAAATTTGCAGGTCTTGGTCGGGCGCTTGTAATGACGGGCACGTCTGATGAATCATTGCGATATTTAGTCATGCCAATGAATAAGTAGCATGGAAATGAATCGCTCGTCCAACAAAGCGATGCACCACATCGGTGACTTATTTGCGGTATATCGGACACGGTTAAAGCCGCCACAAAAGACGGTTGAGAAAGCGACCCTAGCTGTTATTGAGGGTGTGACTGGTATTGTTATAGATGATACTGATGTTGTATTTACGCCGAGTTCCCGAGTGCTTACACTACATATTCCAAGTGTTATTAAAAATGAAATACTACTATCCCAAGCAGTTATTTTAGAAAAGCTTCGATATGAATTAGGCTCTGATCGGGCCCCAACTATTCTGTTGTAGTTGATGGGGTTGTGCTGGGTGTACTGATGAATGAGCCGAAGGTATTACGGTTCCAGGCTTGCACTGCGTATTCCCAATTCTCATATTGATCGTCTTTTCGTGGGTTTGTTGGATATGGTCCAAGAGGATCTTGTTTGTCTACAAAATGAAGAATGGAATGAATATTTTGAGAGACGGCGTTAAAATCCAAGAGTCCAGTTTCAGAGTTTTCTATATTAGAGAGTAGAATTGATGTGTCAATGTACTCACCGCGAATAATTGGTTTTATACCGCTGGTGATAACTTCTGGCTCAGTAAATGTTTGTTCAGGAATACGAGTAAGCGCAAAGTCAAAAAATTCACGCCACATTGGTGTCACAATAAGACCAGACAACCCACCTCCCATAGGACTATTATCGTTATTACCTACCCAGGTACCAACAGCGAGGTTAGGGGTGTAGCCCATAAGCCAAGCATCTCGAAGATTGTTCGTGCTTCCAGCTTTAGAAGCAACATCACGAGTTGTGAAGTTAACGAGTGAATTCGATCCCCAGAGTGGGGTACGAGCGACGTTATCAGATAATACGTCACTAATCATACGAGTAACATTAGGATCAAGGACGCGTTGCTCTTGTGGTAAAAATTCTTCTAACACCGTACCCCTGGTATCCTCAATTCGGAGAATACTACGTGGAGTCACGCGCACACCCTCGTTCGCAAACACACCATACGCATGAGTCATCTCCAGGAGCGTCACCTCACCGCCGCCAAGCACTAGGGTAAGGCCGTACCGCTCTGGATCAGTGAGGGTGGTGATTCCCATATCCCGAGTTAATTTAAGTACATCAGGAACGCCCGCTAAGTACAACATTTTGACCGCGGGAATATTGAGAGATTGCGCGAGCGCATTCCGTAAATTAACAGGCCCTAAGAATTTATTGTTATAATTCCCCGGAGAGTAGCAAGGAGACTCAGAACTCGTGCTGTCTGGTGGGCAGAGTGGTGAAAATTGCGTTCGTACGTCAAATACTACTGTATTTGGTAGGTAACCTTTACTGAAGGCGGTTGCATAGATGAATGGTTTAATCGATGAGCCAGGTTGTCGTTCAGCAAGGGTAATATTAAAGTTTCCATCAATAGTTTCACTAAAGTAATCACGAGAGCCAACCATGGTGAGTAACTCACCAGTTTGTGGATCAACTGCGACTAACCCAGCGTTAGTGGCCCGAAATCGTTCCTCATTGACGGCTGCTTTCTCGGCGACAATGCGTTCCGCTTCTGCTTGTAGTTCATAGTCAAGGGTGGTAATCACACGTAAACCCCGTTCAGCAATTGCTTCTTCACCAAATTTTTCTGCCAATTGCTCCCGGATGAACATGACAAAATGCGGTGCTCGAATCCCTGTGACTGCCTGCGATAGAAATTCTACTTGGGCCGACTTCGCTTCCTCATATTCGTCAATCGTAATGAAACCATTTAAACGCATACGATCGAGTACGAGTTGTTGTCGGCGATCAAGGACTGATCGGTTGTTGCCGTAAGGAGAGAGGGTGGTAGGTGATTGTGGTAAAGCGGCGATGTACGCTGCTTCAGCTAAAGAAACATCCCGAGCTGATTTTCCAAAAAATGCTTGTGCTGCCTCTTCCACCCCATAAATAGTTCCACCGTACGGAGACTCGTTTAAGTAAATTCCAAGAATTTCTTCCTTACTTAGTAAACGCTCAAGTTTAATAGACAGAATCGCTTCCTTTACTTTACGAGTGAGGGTTTTTTCCCTCTGTAAGACAGAGTTCTTAATAACTTGCTGAGTAATCGTGGATCCTCCTTGTCCACCAAGGAGGTCACCGGCCTGTAAATTACTCACAGCTGCTCGGATAATCGCCTTTACATCGATCCCAATATGATTATAAAACTGATCATCCTCGATCGCTACAGTGGCGTTTTTTACATGACGGGAGATATCTTCAAAGGGCACGATAGTGCGCCGTACATCTTGGTGCAGATCATAGAGAAGAATTTCACCAGTTCGGTCATAGATTTTTGTTGATTGGAGGATGCGACGCTCTTCGAACGTTGAAAGATCGGGAATATCAAGGGTCGAAATCCAGAGTAGTATCCCGGCACCAGTTAACAGTCCTATACAGAATAGTATGATGAGACCATCAATAATGAGGTGTTTGCCGCGGCGAGTAAACCAGCTTCGTTTTTTCATAAATCGCACTATACTGCCAATACTAGCATGAGTTGTCTAGACAATTTAGTACGAACGTGTGCTAGAGTTTATGTCATGAAACTATCAGAAGAATTACAAGCGCGCGGATTTGTTTATCAACACTCAGCTGATCTGGCTGAAATACTCGATGGGCCCAAACGAACTATTTATCTTGGGATCGATCCTACTGCCGACGCAATACATCTCGGCAATCTTGTGCCATACATGCTTCTTATGCATCTTGCTCGTGCTGGTCACCGCGTGTTACTGCTTCTGGGGGGAGCCACTGCGCTTATTGGCGATCCGTCTGGACGCGATACCGAACGGGTATTAGCGGACCCAGCAGTAATTGCAGCACAAGCTGCTCGCATGCAAGAGCACATTAGTAAGTTAACCGATGGGGCGGTTGAATTTGTTAATAACTATGACTGGCTATCACAACTATCAGCGATTGAATATTTACGCGATGTTGGAAAGCACTTTACAGTGAATGCGATGATAAAAAAAGATTCAGTCGCAACTCGAATGGCGAGCGAGCAGGGTATTTCATACACTGAATTTTCATATGCTCTACTACAAAGCTACGATTACTTCCATCTTCACCAAACATATGGGTGTGATGTACAAATTGGTGGATCTGATCAGTGGGGTAATTTGGTTTCAGGCATTGATTACATCAGGCGTCGTACCGGTGATACAGTTTATGCGCTCACGATGGCACTAGTGGTAGATAAGGTTACCGGAAAGAAATACGGAAAAAGCATGGGAAATGCCGTTTGGCTTGATGCTGAGAAGACCACCCCCTATGAGTTATATCAGTTCTTATATAACACGAGTGACGAAAATGTGATCGATCATTTAAAATTATTCACCTTTCTTTCGCTTGATGAGATCGAGCAGATTCAGTGCACGCATAGCGCAGATCCAGCTCGGCGACACGCCCAGGAAACGCTAGCGCACACAATTGTCGCATTTATTCACGGCACAGAGGCTGCTACGCGCTGTCAGCAGGTGTCTGCGCTTTTGTTTGGAACGGCTACACTCAGTGATTTCTCAGCCAGTGATCAAGCGTCAATTATGTCGTTTGCACCAACGTTTCAAATCAGCGCTGGCCAGCCGGTGGTGGATGCTGTGGTGGTGCTTGGTCTTGCACAGAGTAAGCGGGAAGCTCGTGAATTTATTGAAGCCGGGGCAATCTCCTTTGGAGCAGAGACAGTGACCAGCCCAGTTAGTCTCGTCACTGAAGCACTTATCGGGACTGGAACGATAGTGAAAAGGGGCAAAAAAATACGATTGTTTGTCACCTTACAATAACAAAACCGCTTCGCCACAACGCGAAGCGGTTTTGTGTACAGGAGTACCTACATCTCATCAATGTCATCGAAAGTGTCGTAGTCAACATCCTCTGCATCATCTTCAAGCGACTCTTCATCCGGCAGCTCTTCATCTTCAGTCTCTTCCTCGTCACTATCTTCTGTATCTGGTAGTAATCCAAAACCTTCTGTCTCTAAATCATCAGGGTCCGCATCATCAGCGACTTCAGCGACTTCATCGAGTACATCGTCTGCGAGCGATGCTTCTTCATCATCTAGTTCAGTCTCATCTAAAATTTCATCATCGGTACGCATAGGTTGGTTATTACGCTGATAGCATTGTTGTAGCAAAGTCAGGGAGGTGATGCAAGCCCGTCTTCACTCTAAGTGAGGATTTTACCTACCCTTGCCATGATGCGCAAGGCAGGTAATCCCGATTGCGATTGCATCGTATTCATCATCAAAAGCGTGCTCTGGTATGTTTGGCAATAAGCGCCGCACCATCGCAAACACAGCGGTTTTATCACTATTGCCATATCCGGTCACAGCTACCTTAATTTCTTGAGGTCCAAATTCGAAGATGGTGCAATTATACGCTGCTGCCAAATATAAGATAACACCACGGGCATGGGCAACACCAATCGCAGTTTTTACATTCTTATTAAAAAATAACGTTTCAATGGCAAGTGTATCTGGTTGGTGTTCTTGGAGTAGTGTTTCAATCGTGTTGCCGATGTGTTGTAAGCGGTGGGCAAAGTCTGCTGATCGATCAGTGATTATGCAACTAGAGTAGAGACAGGTGTCGGTGCCGCTGGTTCTCCCAAGAATGGCAACTCCAATGCGGTCATAGCCGGGGTCAATTGCAAGCACTTTCATAGCACCAGTGTCGCGGCTGTGTAAATATCCTGAATGTCGTCAATTTCTTCAATTGATGCGATCAATGATTCGAGAGTTTCTTGGTCTGTGGATGATAGGGTGAGTGGGTTTTGTGCGGCGTAGCCATCGGTGGTTTTCGTAAAAGCCCACAACGCCGAACCCGGGTTGCCGAGTTGATAGCCAAGCGAACTAAGGGCATGTTTAACGAGTTGATTTGTCCGATTATTATTGTCAGTTATAGCGGTAATGATCATTGCGACACCACCGGGACCATACGCTTCGAATAAGACTGATTGCAGATTGGTGTTACCTACTTCTCGACCGCGACTAATCGCCCGTTCAATATTTTCTTTTGGAAATGAGTCTTTTTTTGAACGCTCAATCGCCCCGAGTAAACCAGGGTGGGTGGTATCTCCATTTGCTAATTTTGATTCCATAGCAATGGCTCGGGCGTGCCTGGCAAAGAGCCGACTTCGACCAGCATCAGTAGCAGCTTTTTTGTGTTTAATTTTTGACCACTTATTATGACCTGACATGAGAGTAGTATACCGAACGAACACTAAACCTGTCACGGCACGAATTGACAATGTATCGATCGTACTATATAAAATTATAAGCTAGGGCCGAAAGGGAGGATCTAACCATGGCAAAAGTACGTAAAATGGCCACCATAGCCGTGACCCCGTATATCACGGTGCGAGGTGAGTTCGAATCTTTTACCTGTATTCGGGGTGAGCGAGGGGCGGTGGTACGACACCAGAATAAAGAGGTGGTCGGTGTGCTGCTTGGGGAGCCGACGATCGAAGGACCGCTGCGACCAATCCGTTGAACGCGTCCCCGGGCATACGTGTGCCGGGGACGTTTCTATATGTAATAACCAAGGTGAGTAGATTATTGCTTACACTAACTCTGTGAGCTGAAGATGATTGAGGGCGGCGGCGGTGGTTATTCTGCCACGGGGAGTGCGTTCGAGTAGGCCGTGGCGGATTAGGTATGGTTCCACCACATCTTCAATCGTGGCCGCTTCCTCGCCGGTAGCGGCTGCAACGGTGGTAAGTCCAACTGGGCCACCAGCAAACTTTTCAGCGATGGCTCGGAGTACTGCACGGTCGGGTCTAGTGAGACCTAGGGTATCTATCTCTAGGAGTGCAAAGGTTCGTTCCGTAATCTCTGGAGTTAGTGTGCCGCCTTCTAACTGGGCCATGTCGCGACAGCGTTTAAGGAGGTAGTTTGCGGTCCGTGGTGTTGCTCGACATCGGCTGGCAATCATCATAATCACCTCTGGGGATGTTTGTACACCAAGGACTTGAGCGGAGCGAGTGATGATTGTGGCAATTTCTTCATCACTGTAGAACTCCAGCCGAAATGTCCCACCCGAGAAGCGAGAGCGGAGGGGGGAAGATAAGAGTGAGATCCGAGTAGTGGCAGCGACCATCGTAAAGGGAGGGAGTTCAAGTTGTACCGTTCGAGCGGACGGTCCTTTGCCGATGATGATATCGAGTACACCAGACTCCATGGCTGGATAGAGCACTTCCTCAATACTTTTTGATAGTCGATGGATTTCATCGATAAATAGAACGTCACCTGGTGCAAGATTGGTAAGAATGGCAGCCAAATCAGCGACCCGTTCGATGGCAGGACCTGAGGTGATGCGCATATTAGTACCGAGTGTTCGAGCGATCAGGTGGGCGAGGGTTGTCTTACCAAGTCCTGGCGGTCCGTACAATAAGATGTGTTCCGCCGCATGACCACGCTCCTTAGCGGCAGTCAGGAGAATCCGTAGGTTTTCCTTAGTATTAACTTGACCAATATATTGGTTCCAAGACTCAGGTCTGAGCGTACGGTCGAGTTGGCCAGTATCGTCTCGGGTGAGTGTTTGTGCCATAGAAATCAAGTATACAATAAATTGAGTGCGCAGGGATACTTAAAAACCTAGCTCCGATCCATGGTTGTTGACAAATTTTTATAGTGTGCTAGTATATTAGTAATTCGTTCTTGGTAATTGGTTTTGCCATTTGCCCGACCTCTGATAGCCAGTTCAAGATCATAACTCTCTAAGCAACTTGGGTACGTTGCAAGGGGCTTCGTGGCGCTCACCTTGAGTGAGAGTGCGACGAGCTTTTCTTAGCGCGATACTCACTTTCAATGCGGAAGGTTTGCTTAGAGAGTTATTACCTGGAACGATTAAATACTAATGAGAAGATACCACATTAGAAGTGGTTGTGGACTTGACCGCACCAGGAATCACTCCTTGAATGTACGTCGCATTAGTCGGTTACGACATGAGCAAGAAAATCAGCTTCTGATGGATTGGGTGGAGTGTCGCCCAGGTTTTCCGTGTGTACCACAGGAAGTTCGATAATTCGTTCAAGCTCTGCGAGTGACGTGATGTGCGCAACTACTTTGTCGGCCCCGTCATGAAGCATGGTGGGGATTTTTTGGGGCGCAGCAGCCTCTACAATCAGGTGTTCACGAGGATCACGCACTAACACATCCTCCACTGCCTGATCTACGATAATTCCCTCGAAGATACTTGCTCGACCCTTAAAGCCGGTATGACTACACTTCTCGCAGCCACGAGGACGCGCCAGGATGAGTGGTTCAGATAGTGTTGCGGGGTAGGGGTGTGTTTTATAAATTTCAGTGAGGATTGCTCGCTCCTCGGTCGATGCTTCATATGTTTCAAGACAGTGTTCACAGAGCTTGCGTACGAGACGTTGCCCCAACATAATATTAATTGAGCTACCGAAGATTCTGGCGTCAATTCCTAGATCAATGAGGCGTGGAAAGGCTGCAGCTGCGCTGTTCGTGTGAAGGGTTGAAAATACTAAGTGCCCAGTTTGGGCAGCATGGATGGCAGTCTCAGCCACCTCTCGGTCACGGATTTCCCCGACCATAATAACATCAGGGTCTTGTCGTAGGATGGCTCTGAGTCCAGAAGCGAAGGTGTAGTCGTCACCCGTTTGAGTCTGCACAATACCTTGCAGTTTGTATTCAACGGGGTTTTCAATGGTGATAATTTTTATTCCCTCTTTGTGGGTCTCGCGAAGGAAAGCATACAGTGCAGTAGTCTTCCCTGAACCAGTTGGCCCGGTTGTAATGATGAGTCCGTTTGGTTTTTTGAGTTCGTGTTCCATGGCAGCGTAAATATACGGGTTTAGATTCAAGGCTGACATATTGAAACTGGCCACCGTTGGGTCAAGTAAGCGCATAACGATTGACTCACCATTTGCTCCTGGAATGACCGATGAGCGAACCTCAACCTGCTTCTCTCCTACATCAAAGGTAAACCGCCCATCCTGTGCCTCATTTTTTTTATTGAGTGTCATGCCTGACAGGAGCTTGAGGCGAGAGATGAGTCGTGAATATATAGAACGATCAATCATGGCGATATCTTGGAGTACTCCATCAAGACGGTACCTTAGCCGAATGGCTGTCTCTTCAGGTTCGATATGGATATCTGAAACCCGCAGTCGTAATGCACCAGCGTAGATCACTTCCATGGTTTCGGTCACTCGCCTTGTGTTATCAGTACCTTTAATTGCATTAAGGAGCTGCTCAACGGACGATCGGTCTTGGATTTTTTCAGTGAAAG
>Ga0100380_10003224_pt1 | contig 17353 bp, 12 predicted proteins | sample CryGeymeta201504_FD_80417 | JGI IMG/M metagenome (GOLD analysis project Ga0100380, IMG submission 80417) | Groundwater microbial communities from Crystal Geyser aquifers in Utah, USA - Crystal Geyser metaG 2015-04 | ecosystem: Environmental > Aquatic > Deep subsurface > Groundwater | place... | reverse complement strand
GTTGGCGACGCCCCTGTGCGTGCTGGTCGTGGGCGGCCTGTGGACCGCGCACCGCCCCGTGACAGGCGGGCTCCTGCTGACCCTGGGCACCGTGAGCGCGATCTTCGGGGTCTGGCTGGTGCGCGGGCGGCTGGCGAAGAATCGCGCCAAGACCGCCGACAGGTCCAGCGACAAGACTCCTGTCACGAAATAGCCCCTCGGCCGTATCCTCCCCGTGGGCGAGGCGCTCGAGCGCCGTTCTGGGCATCGAGCCCTCGCCCGCAGCATGGACGAGCAAAGGCTAGGAGCACGAATGGCGCCGAGGACTATCTTCTTGTTTATCGCGGCCCTGGTGGTCGCCACCGTCGCTACCCTCGCGTCGTTCTGGCCGCCCGCGCTGTGGGCCTACGTGCTGGTGGGCCCGCCCGTGCTCGTGGGCTTCTACGACATGCTGCAGACGCACCACGCGCTGCGGCGCAACTACCCGCTCGTGGGCCGTGGACGCTACCTGCTCGAGTCCTTCAGGCCGGAGATCAATCAGTACTTCGTCGAGACCAACACCTCGGGCATGCCCTTCAATCGCGAGAACCGCTCGCTCATCTACCAGCGCGCGAAGGGCGAGCTCGACACCGTACCCTTCGGCACGCAGCGCGACGTCTACGCCGTGGGCTACGAGTGGATCAACCACTCCATCGCGGCCAAGGAGCACGCGCCGGAGCTGCCCCGCGTCATGGTGGGCGGCAAGGACTGCACGCGTCCGTACAGTCTGTCCCTGCTCAACGTCAGCGCCATGAGCTTCGGCTCCTTGAGCCAGAACGCCATCAAGGCGCTGAACCGCGCGGCCAAGGCCGGCGGCTTCGCGCACAACACGGGTGAAGGCGGCCTCAGCCCGCATCACGAGCAGGGCGGCGACCTGATCTGGCAGATCGGCACGGGCTACTTCGGCGCGCGCACGGCCGCGGGCGGCTTCTCGGACGAGCGCTTCGCGGCCAAGGCCACGACCGACGCGGTCAAGATGGTGGAGATCAAGGTGAGCCAGGGCGCCAAGCCTGGCCACGGCGGCATCCTGCCGGCGGCCAAGGTCACGCACGAGATCTCGGAGATTCGCCATGTGCCCATGGGCCAGGACGTGATCTCTCCGCCGGCCCACAGCGCCTTCCGCACGCCGATCGAGATGATGCAGTTCATCGCCAAGCTGCGCGATCTGACGGATGGCAAGCCCATCGGCTTCAAGCTCTGCATCGGCAAGCATCGCGAGTTCTTCGCCATCGTGAAGGCCATGCTCGAGACCGGCGTCCTGCCCGACTTCATCACGGTGGACGGAGCGGAGGGTGGCACGGGCGCGGCACCCCTCGAGTTCTCGAACGTGGTCGGCACGCCCCTGGTGGAGGGTCTGGTCTTCGTCCACAACGCGCTCAGCGGCGCGGGGCTGCGCGACGAGATCCGCGTGATCGCCGCGGGCAAGGTCGCGAGCGGCTTCGACGTCGCGCACAAGCTGGCCGTCGGCGCGGACGCCACCAACGCCGCGCGCGCCATGATGTTCGCGCTGGGCTGCATCCAGGCTCGACGCTGCAACACCAACGAGTGCCCCGTGGGCATCGCCACGCAGCGGCCTTCGCTCGTGCAAGGCCTGGTCGTTCCGGACAAGGCCGAGCGCGTGCGTCAGTACCACGACGCCACGCTGCGCTCGCTGAACGAGCTCGTGGCCGCCGCGGGCCTCGAGAGCCCCGCCGACCTTCGGCCCTGGCACATCCATCGCCGCGTGTCACCGACCGACGTGCGCCGCTACGATCAGATCTACGACTACATCGAGCCGGGTTCGCTGCTCGGGGCCCACATCCCCAAGGCCTACGCGCGCGCCTGGCGTGCGGCCCGTCCCGACTCCTTCCACGTCTCCGACACGCATCAGCGAGCGTCCTACGTGCAGCTCGAGACTCCGTGAACGCGCGCGAGGGGGCGCTGGCGCGGCTGCGCGCCTACCTCGACGTCCCCGGAGACGCGGTGCGGCTGCTCGTGCGCGGCCCGGAGATGCCCCTGCTCTGCGACTTCGCCGCGGCGGCGCCCTGGCTGAGCCTGGAGGCGCAGAGCCCGGTGAGTCACAGCTCGTCGAGTCACAACTCCGCGAGTCACAGCTCCTCGAGTCACAGTGCGGGCCTGGAGCTCCGAGGTCCCCGTCCGCACGGATGCATTCGCTTCGAGGGCGAGCTCGAGGGGCGACTCGTCGAGAGCCTGGCCGAGACGCTGCGCAGCCTGGCCACGGGAGAGATCGGCTGGGACACCCCGGCGACCCCTGCGTTGCTCGCGGACCTGCCCGGCGTGGTGAAGCTCCGCGTCTACGTCGGCCCCCACTGCCCCTTCTGTCCCTCGGTGGCCGCGGCGGCGCTGCGCATGGCCTGCGCGACACCCAGGATCGAGGTCGACATCGTGCGCGCCGATCAATGCCAGGACCGAAGCATCACGTCGGTGCCGACCGTGACCCTCGACGACGCGCTGCTCAGCCAAGGCGCCATCGGGGAGTACGAGCTGGCCGAGCGGCTGCTCGCGCGCCAGGACCCAGGTTGAATGGGCCAGGCGGGCCCCGCGTCGAAGCCCTCGCCATGAATCCGAATGTTGGCCAAGCTCCCCGGTATGCCCAAGGCTGACGAGAGCGCGCCTGGTGGCGTGAATCGCGGTCCCGCCCGCGCCATCGGGACGGCCGCGACCTTGCTGGCCGCCGCGCGTTCCGTCGTGGCCGAACGAGGCGACGGGGAAGAGGCCGCCGTCGAGCTGCTGGGCACCCACGCCTTCGAGTACTACGGCGAGGGCCTGCGCCAGTACATGGCGCTACGCATCGGGGAGAGCGAAGCCAAACCGCTCCTGGTCGCGCTGCGGGAGCGCTTCGCCCAGCTCTCGCCCGAGGACGCGCTCTCGCCGCCGGGTGCGCGTGCGCGGCTCTATGCGCTGGCTCGCGGCCTGTCGACGGCGCCGAGCAAGCCCACGGGCACGTTGAAGTGGCGCACGCCGCGCAGGACGATGACGGGACGCTCGGGCATCGAACGCATCCGCGAGGGCGCCCTGGGCGACGAGAGCGAGCTGCTCGAGCTCTCCTTCGCCCGCGGCCTCTCCAAGCCGGAGCTGGCCTTCGTGCTCGAGGTCACGGAGGAGGAGATCACGGAGCGTCTGACGCAGGCGGTGGCGCGCGCGAGACAGGTGCTCGACACCGGCGCCGTCGATCCCAGCCTGCCCACGGCGCTGCTCGAGGCCTTCGCGCTCGAGTCGGAGGAGCGCCTGGAGCGCGCCACGCCCGTGGACGAAGAGGCCCTTCCCTCCGGGACTCGCCTGGGCTCGCGCTACGTGGTGGACGCGCACATCGGCGCTGGCGCCTTCGCGGATGTCTACCGAGCCCACGACACGGAGGTGGAAGGCCACGTGGTGGCGCTGAAGCTGCTGCGACGTCCGTCGCGCAGCGAAGCGGCGCGGGAGCGCGCCCTGCGCGAGCTGCACCTGATCGCGTCGGTCTTCCATCCCTCCATCGTGCACTTCAACGACAACGGCTGGTACGAGGAGCGGCTGTGGTTCGCCATGCCCTGGTACGAGGGCGAGAGCCTCGAAGCGCGCATGGCGCGCGCGCCGCTCACGCGCGAAGAGGCCAAGAACATCTTCGTGCCGCTGGCGCGTGCGCTGGCGGCCATGCACGCCTCGGGCATCCGACATCAGGACGTGAAGCCCGACAACATCTTCCTCGCACGTCTCGGCGGCGTGGGGCATGGCGGCCAGGACGACGTGCTGCCGGTGCTGCTGGATCTGGGCGTCGCGGCCAAGGACGCCGAGCTGCTGCTGGCGGGCACGCCGACCTACTTCGCCCCCGAGGTGGCGGCGCAGTTCGCCCAGATGGAGAACAGCTCGATCATCGGCCCCAAGGCGGACGTCTTCTCCCTCGCCCTCGCGCTGCGCAACGCGCTCGAGCCCACGACCGCCGACGACGTGGTGGCGGGATCCCTCGATCGCTTCATCGAGACGCGCGCGGTGGAGGCCCCGCCCCCGCCGACCGGCAAGGAGCTGCGCTTCTTGCGTCCCCACCTGGCGCGCTGGCTGTCCGCGGATCCAGAAGAGAGGCCCAACGCCACGGAGTTGGCGGAACAGCTCAGCGTGCTCACGGCGCCCGAAGAGCGACGCGCCCGCACCGTCCGTCTGCTGCGCATCGTCCTGCCGCTGCTGGTCGCCATCACCTCGGTCTTCCTGGTCGTGGGCTGGAAGCTGAGCGAACGCGCCCAGGCGGAGCAGTTGCTCGCCACCAAGGCGCGCGCGGAGGCGACGGACGCCCAGGCCAACCTCCAGCAGGAGTCGACGCGACGCCAGGAGCTGGAGGCGGCCATCGCCCGGGCACGGCAGCGCGTGGAGAGCGGACAGCTCAGCACGGACGAGCTGACCCAGGAATTGGTGAAGACCGAGGGCCAGCTCGAGGTCACGCAGAGCCAGGTCGAATCGCTTCAGCGTCGCACGCACACCCTGAGCACGCAGCTCACCGCAGCCCAGAGCCAGAGCGCGGAGCTCTCCCAGAACCTCACGCGCGCCCAGGCCGCGGGCAGCCAGGCACGCAACGAAGCGAACAGCCTCCAGACCCAGCTCCAGGCGTCCCAGGCGGAGGTGCAGAGACGAGCGTCCGACCTCGCGCAGAGCCGTCAGGAGCTCGCCCAGGCCCAGAGCGACGCGCGGGACGCCAGCGGTCAACTCGCGACCCTCACGACGCAGCTCACGCAGGCCAGGGCCGAGGCGCGCACCGCGACGGCGGAGCGCGACCGACTCAGCAGCGAGCTCGAGGCCGAGCGCCAGCGCGCCGCCGAGCTGACGCGTCAGCTCGCGCAGGCCCGATCGGCGAGCACACCGCGCGCGCCCGTCTACTCGCCCCCAGGGGTGAACGTGTCGCCGCCCACGCCGACGACCACGACCCAGCAGCCGGTGCCGATCACGGATCCCACCACGCCACCATCGAACATGCGTCCCGGGGTCCGCGTGCGCGTCGGGCGCTGACGCGAAGGCCGCGCGGCTCAGCCGACCATGGCGTGAACCGCGATGCCGCCGTGCTTGGTGTGGAAGGCCGGATGGAGATCGAGGCCCGTGACGTAGGCGAGCTTGCGATCGGCGACCAGGAGGCCGACCGCGGGGCGCTCGGGCAGCGCGGCGACGACGGATCCCAGGCGCTGGTGCAGGGCGACCAGCGTCTTGCCCCGCGACACGCGCTGGCCGAAGGGCATGTTGGACACCAGCGCCGAGCCCGCCTTCAGCTCGGGCCAGTGCGCGGGGGCGTCCGACAGGCTGGCGTGCACGAAGCGCACGTCCGCCGCCACACCGGCGCGCTCCGCGTTGGCCGTCGCTGCCGCGATGGCACCCGGGTCTCGGTCACTGCCGACCAGTGCAAAGGGCAAGGCGGGCAGCGCCCGCGCGTCGGCGGAGGCGCAGATCTCGGCGAAGGCCGCAGCGTCGAAGAGCGGTGAGTCCATGAAGGCGAAGCGACGACCCCGGCCGGGCGCCAGGCGTCGCGCCATCATCGCAGCCTCGATCACCAGCGTGCCGGCGCCACACAGTGGATCGACCAGGGGCGCCGCGCCGGACCACGCGCTGGCCACGACCAGAGCACGCGCCAGATCCTCACGCAGCGGCGCCAGCGCGCTCTCGAGTCGATAGCCGCGTCGATGCAGGGGCGCGCCCGAGGTGTCGACGCTGAGCGTGCACACGTCGTCCACGAAGCGCGCGTGCACGATCGTGGCCGTCCCCTCGTCACCGGTCGCCTCGTCACCGGTCGCCTCGTCACCGGTCGCCTCGTCACCGGTCGCCTCGTCACCGGTCGCCTCGTCACCGGTCGCCTCCACGGGTGCCCTCGCTTCGGCGGGAGCCTTGCCTCCACTCGTCGACCCGAAGTGGATCTGGATGGCGTCCGCGACGCGTTCGGCGATGGCCCCCGAGTGATAGAGCCGCGAGTGTCGGCTCGTCGCGCGCACCGTCAGCTCGGCGCCCGGCTTCAGATAGCGCTCGAAGGGCAGGCGCGACACCTTGCGCACGAAGGCGTCGAAGCGCTTGGCCGTCACCTCGCCGATGCGCAGACGCACACTCGAGGCGAGGCTGAGCTCCAGGTTCAGCCGCATCATCGCGCGCTCGTCGCCCGTGAGCTCGACTCCACCCGGGACGATCTCGCACTTCTTTCGAGGACCGAGCAGCTTGAGCACCTCGGCTCGAAGCAGCTCCTCCAGACCAGGAGCGCAGGCGACGAAGAGGGAGAGTCTCATGCGGTGGGCCGCTCGATCTGCGCGCGAAGCACGGCCAGGCGCTGCCTCAGGGGCACGATGAAGGCCATGCTGACCGTACTGTTCTTGGTGTCCTGAGCGCGCACGGTGTGCCATTTCGACAGAGCCAAGCGCGCCGCGGCGCGCACGAAGAGGACGCCGTTCTTGCCGTAGCGAGCGCGCGCCTGGAGCAGACCGAAGGCCGAGCACACGAGGTCGACCTCGGCCGTGGTCAGGTTCTTCAGCGCCACCTCGTCCGCCAGGTACTCGCGGATGATGCGGCCGCGACGACGCACCAGGAAGATCACCATCACCAGGAAGACGACCACGAAGAGCAGCCAGATCGGCAGCATGCACAGGAAGAAGGCGCCTCCGCCCTGACCCATGCCATCGGAGATGGCGGCCGAGCCGTTCCAGATCGCGTGCAGCGCGACGGCGCCGAAGTAACCGAGCAAGGGCGCCGTGTAGCGAAGCACCACGCTGCGCGTCTCGCGGGCGACGCCGAAGCCGATGCCCGTCATGGACGTGTACACCGGGTGACCCCAGGGCGCGATGATGCCGCGGATGATGAAGGTCATGGCCAGGGCGTCGTGCCCGGCAGCGCGCGAGTAGTAGATGATGTTCTCGACCGCCGCGAAGCCGATGGCGGTGAACGTGGCGTAGATGATGCCGTCCACGATGCCGTCGAACTCGCGCCGCAAGAAGAAGGCGACGCCGAAGATGGCGAGGCCCTTGAAGCCCTCCTCCACGATGGGCGCGCTGACCACGGTGGCCACGAGCTCTCCCGTGCTGCCGCCGATGACCTCACCGACCACGCTGTTGATCACGGCCGCGTAGCCGGTCGCGGCGATGCCGCCCCAGAGCAGACACCCGATCAGCGCGTACCAGGGCTCGGGATCGTAGCGGTCGAGCAGGCGCGGGACGGTGAGGTACATGGCGCCCGCGGGCAGCGCCAGCACGGCGCCGATGCACATCAGGCCCAGCATGCCGAAGTGGCCCGTGGCGACCGGGATGCCGATGAAGGTCAGGAGCAGCAAGAGCCCGCCGATGGCCAAGCCCACAAGATACAGCGCCAAGCCGATATGGCGCCGCGTGCGCTCCGGATCCGGCATCAGAACCATGACCACCCAGCTTTCCCAAGAACGTGCGGCAGCATATCAGCCACCCGTCCCAGGGCTGATAGGATTCCGTCATGCGCTCTCGCCACTCCCTCTGGACCACGCTCGGCCTGGCCGCCCTGCCCTTGCTCCTGCCCTTCGTGGACCCGGGCCAAGCCCGCGCCGACGTCCTGGTCCTGACCCACGAGTTCACGCCCCAGGAGGCCAGCGCCGCCGGCGGGCGCCTGGGCCAGAAGGATGGCGTGGCCTGGCTCGCTCTGCGCGGCGGTCGCGCTGAGCCTCGCACGCTGGTCACGCTCGAGGTGCCCCCCATGCCCCACGCCGTGCTCGAGCTGCGGGGCCAAGTGCGGGGCCAGGACATCTCGCCCGCGGCCGAGCTCGTGATGTGGCTCGACTACGGCGAGGGCCACCGCTACCGCGTCGCCACGGATGGTCTCGGACCCACGTCACCCCTCGAGGGGACCTTCGAGAGTCGGGCCTTCGCCATCCCCTACGCGGGCCGTGAGGGCGACACGCTCCAGAGGGTGGAGCTTCAGCTCCTGCTGCCTGGCCACGGGGTGGTGGCCCTCGGCCCCGTGCGCCTGGTCGCGCTCGATCAGGTGGGTCTGTCGGCGCGCGCGCGGCCATGGTTCGCGGACGAGCAGGTCGCCCCGCTCTTCATGCCCGTGGGCTTCGGGCTGCTCGCGATCGCGCTCGCGGTCGGGCTCTGCGCCATCCTCGGCCTCTTTCGCGATCTGGCCCTGCTGACCCTGCGCATCGTGGCCTTCGCGGGCCTGCTCGTGCTCGGCGCGGGCGGCTTCGGCATGTCCCAATCCCAGCCGCCCGAGGTCTACCTGCCGCTGCTCGGCGCCGGGGGCATCACGCTCGTCTTCGCGCTGATGCTCTATGGCCCCACGCTCAGGCGCTTCCGGACCGTCGAGCTCGAGCGCCTGCCGCGCCTACCGCGCGCTCACTAGCCCGCGGACTTCACCCCGTTCGGAGAGGGATTGTGGCCGGAGACGCGGAGCCCCATGGTGGGGGGATGACGGCCTTTGACGAGCTGGGTGGCGAGGCGAAGCTCCGCGCCCTGGTGGACGACTTCGTGGATCGCTGCTTCGACGATCTGATGATCGGCTTCTTCTTCGCGCGCGCCAACCGTGAGCGCACGAAGCGCCTCGAGTACCAGCACGCGGCGCACTTCCTCGGTGCGGACGTGGCCTATGAAGGCCGGCCCATCCGCGCGGCCCATGCCAAGCATCGCATCATGGGCGGCCAATTCGCGCGGCGCATGACCCTGCTGCGCGAGACCTTCGAGGACCATCAGGTGCCGCTCTCCATCCGCGAGGCCTGGCTCGAGAACCAAGAGTCGCTGCGCGCCGAGGTCACCGCCTACGACGGCAGCCGCTGCGACTGACGCCATAGGACGCGCGGAGACGTCAGGCGGGCGGGCGGATGCTGCGCCTGTCGTGGGCGATGGCGTCGCGATCCACGTCCCCGAGCGGCTCCGGGTAGCGGCCATCGAAGCAAGCCGCGCAGCGCGGTCCGGGGAAGGCGCGGTCCATGGCCTCGACCGGGAGCCAGGTCAGGGAATCCACGCCCAGCGCCTTGGCGCCAGCCACTTCGAGCGCGTCGAGGTCGTCGGAATCCGCGCCGAGCTTGCGCGCGAAGAGCTCCTCCTCGGTCGACATGTCGATGCCGTAGTAGCAGGGGTTCTGCACGGGCGGCGCGTGGATCGCCAGGTGCACCTCGCGTGCACCCGTGTCGCGCAAGAGCGCCACCACGCGCAGAAGCGTCGCGCCTCGCACGATGGAGTCGTCCACCAAGAGCACGCGGCGACCCGTGATCTCCGCCGGGATCGGGTTGAGCTTCAAGCGCAGCGCCGTCTCACGCGTGAGCGCGTCGGGCATGATGAAGGTGCGCCCGCTGTAGCGATTCTTGATGAAGCCCTCGCGCAGGGGCAGTTGCAGCTGCTCCGCCACCGCGGTCGCCGCCGGGCGCGCCGTGTCGGGCACGGGGAAGACCACGTCGGCGTCGATGCCCTTCTCGCTCAGCCGCTTCGCCAGCTCACGCCCGAGCTCGAGGCGCACCTCGTACACGCTGCGCCCACCGAGCACGGCGTCGGGCCGAGCGAAGTAGATGTGCTCGAACACGCAGGGCGCGGGCTCCTTGGACAGGAGCAGGTGGCGCTCGGGATCACGACCGGGCCGCAGGATCACGACCTCGCCGGGGCGCGGATCGTCCACACGGGTGAAGCCCAGCGCGTCCAGCGCCACCGACTCACTGGCCGCCATCAGGCTGCCGTCCGCGCGCGTCCCGAGCACGGCCGGACGAATGCCGTGGGGATCGCGAAAGACCACGAGCGTGTCCTCGTCGTCGAGGCAGAGCGCCGCGACCAGGGAGTAACTGCCGCGCACGCGCGCCTGCACGTCGCGCAACGCCGCGAGCAGATCCGCGGTCGTGTGATGCGCGGGCCGGAGGCGCATCAGCGCGTCGGCCAGCTCGCACAGCGCGGGCTCCACGTCGCAATGGCTCATCAGATGAATCGAGCGCTCGAGCAGGCTGAGGCGCAGCTCCCCGTAGTTCGTGATGTTGCCGTTGTGGGCCATCAGGATGCCCGGCTGGCGATAGAAGAAGGGCTGGGCGTCCTCGAGCTTGCCGTGCCCGATGGTCGGGTAGCGCACGTGACCCACGCCCACGCTCCCGGGCAGCGCGCACACGTCCGCCTCGCTCAGCGCCGTCGCCACCGCGCCCAGACCACGCCGGAAGGAGAAGCGCGTGCTGCCGTCGCTCAGCGTCGCCAGGCCCGCCGAGTCCTGCCCGCGATGCTGCAGCGTCGAGAGCGCCAAATGAATCGCAGGCGCCGCAGCGCCCCCGCCCGCCATCACCAAACCGACGAAGCCACACATGAGCGCGGGATCTATCAGGCCCCGTGCGCCACGTCATGCCCGATGAGACGCCGGGGACCAGCCGGTCATGGCGCAAGGCGGTTCGGCACTGGTGGACCGCAGCGGACGGCGCGCAACTTGGCTTGTCTCAGATTCTGCCCCCGACTAGGCTCACTCGCGGTGACGGACTACGAATACGACCCCGGAGAACCGGCCCACAGGCGCAAGCACGTGCCCCTGGCGAACGGAGTCAGCTACCGCTGCGAGGCCGGGAAGGTCGTGAGCCATTGCCCGCGTGGGATCACCAACCCGAGAGCGTTGTTGAACGATCCGAATCGCTTCGAGTGCCACACCCCACGATCACGCTCCCAGGATCCAGACGCGATCTATCTATTCCACCAGGGCGTCCTGTACCGCGCAGAACCCACGCGCGCTCAGCACTCCTATCACGCATTTCCCGAATTCCACGAGCACTTCGAAAAGAAGATGAGAGGGACCGCCCGGCGCCAGTTCATGAAGTGGGCAGAGAAGACAAACTCGACCGGCATAGACAGCTGGCTTCGCAGCACCGAAGAATGGTCGTGCAAGTGAAGTCCAAGGCCGCGGGTCTTCAGTTCATTCATCGCTGGGCGACTCAGACCCCAGAAGGCACCGCCGCGCAAGCCACGCGCGGTCGACTCGAGGTGCGCCTCGGAGGTCGCGTCGTGTGGCCCATGGGGAACAGCAACGAGACCTGGCCCTGGGTGGAATTGCTCGAACATCTGTCGGGCTGCTGGAGCGACCTGGTCAACGAGATGGGACTCGATCCCCTCGGGCTCGGAGGGTCACCTGCGGCTCTATGGCAGCGTGCTGACGAACGTTGGCACTCGAGGTCCAATGCGGAGCGCATCTCCGATGCGCAGCGGGAGCGCGAGGAGGACCTGCTCCAAGGCTACCTGCGTACACACGATCTCGCCGAAGGTCTGCGGGGTACCATAGCGCCGAGCCTGTACATCTTCCGCGACGGGGACCAGGCGACTGTCACCAGCGACACGGCGGAGGCGAGGCTGTCCTGGGTCGAGGTTCACGACGCACTGGTGGGACTCGGAGCTTCCATTTGCGACAGGTTGACCGACCTAGCGGACCCGCGAGCTGTCGAGGCCGTCGCCAGTTGGAACGGTCGTGACCGAGCGTCGCGATTGGAGCAACTGCGAGCCACGACGGGCTGGAGCGCCCAAGCACTCGAAGAACTTGCAACGGGCAGCTCCGTCGCAAAGCTCGACAAGGCCTTCGGGCTGCAGTCGAACGAGGAGTGTATCGCAAGCTCACTCGCGTGGGCAGCTCGGATGGTAGGCCAGCCGCGCTCACCTCGGGCGCTCCGGGCGCTATTCGCGCCGGTGCTCGCGTCTCCAGCGGGTGACGCATCTGCGCTCGAGGCGTGGCGGAAGAAGTGTCCTCGCTTGTCCGGCGAAAAGTTCGAAGAAGGATACGAGCTCGCGGACTGGCTACGCGACGCGACGGCGTTGAGTCCGCAGCAGCCGTTCGAGATCGATGGTTTCCTGGCTGCTCTCGGGGTGAGGGTGATCGACGAGCCCGCTCGCGGCGTCTCCGCCGACGCCATCTGCGTGTGGGAGAAGAACCGAAGAGGGCCCGTAGTCGTGGTCAACTCGCTCGGTCCGCACGCCCAGGGCCAGCGCGGGCGGCGGGCGACACTGTGCCACGAGCTATGCCATCTCTTGATTGACCTCGGCGGCCGAGTGCTGCCGACGGCCGAGGCCAAGACGTGTGGAGCGCCTGGGGCGCCGGCAGATCTCGAAGCCCGCTGCAACGCGTTTGCTGCGGAACTCCTGATGCCACGCGAGGCGGCATCCGAGCACTTTCGCGACGTGACCCTGGCTGGTGTGGAGCCAGCCATTGACAACCTCTCGCGACGCTACGGTGCCAGTCGCGCGATCGTTGCGTGGCAAGTACTGAACTCGGATGCCCGGACGCGCCTCGGGACGCGGCTGACGCAGCGACTGGGCGAGATGGCTCGACGCAACTCCAACTTCCGATTGGCTTGATCGGACAGCACGACCTCCGCCTCGAGCGTCTGCCTGGATCAGAGCGATGGCGACGCCTTCCGCTCCTGCCTCGACGCGTGGACCCGCGCGGTCGCCGGCACGGGATACGTCTCCCCCTGAAAGCGAGCAGGCGGCCAGACCCCCTGGGGACAGGCGCGGCGAAGTGATACCTTGATGCGATGACTGTCTTTCTTCGCGCCTCGACCCGCGTCTTCGCCCTCTCCCTCGTCCTCATGGGCTGCTCCGCGAGCACGACCTCGCCCACGCGGCCATGCACCGTGCCCCGGGACTGTGCGCTCACCGAGACCTGCATCGACGGCACCTGCACCGCGCGGCCCGCGACCGACGCGAGCGTGGACGGCAGCGGCTTCGACGCCACGCTGCCCGACGGCGGTCATCGCACGCTGGTCTCGATCGCCATCACGCCCGACTCGCCCACCGTCGCGACCCACGACGGCTTGCCCTCCGGCGTCGACCTCGACCTCGAGGCCAGCTTCGACGACGGCAGCACGGAGACCATCGCGGCCGGCTTCTGGTCGGCCGCCGCGAGCGTCGTGGGCGACGTGAACAGCACGAGCGGCGTGTTCACCGCCACCGGCAGCGTGGCGGGAGAGGTCGAGGTATCCGTCGACGCGCTCGGCATGAGCGCGAGCACCACGGTACACGTCACCGTCGAACACACCATCCTCGTCGACCCCGCGCCCGCCGACGCCGCCGACCGCTTCGCCGCCGCGCCCGTGGACGATCCCGCTCGCCGAGCGCCCGTGCTCTACCCGCTCGAAGGCACGGTCTTCCCGGGCAACGTCGCGCCCCCCGACGTGCAATGGGATGGAGGCGCCGCGGGTGACCTCTACCGCGTGCACATCGTGCTCCCGAGCGTCGACGTCTCGGCCTACGTCGCCTGGGACGGGAACGATCACTTCCCCGTGCCCCAAGCCGCCTGGCGCGCGCTGGCCGAGTCCGCGCCGGAGACGGACATCACGCTCACCGTCGCCCGCCTCGACGCCGCCACGAGCGAGGTCATCTCGGGCGAGCCGCGACACTTCCGCTTCGCCGACGCGACCATCCGCGGCGCCATCTACTACTGGGATCTGTCCGAAGGACACATCCAGCGCATCAGCGGCGACGGCACGGGGCGCGAGGACTTCATGCCGCATCCGCCCGCGCGTCCGAGCGACGGTCGGCGTTGCGTCGCCTGCCACACCATCAGCCGCGACGGTCGCAAGATGGCGGCCGAGCTCTGGGATGGTGGGGACTTCGGCGCCATCTTCGATCTCACGGCGGACCTCACCGTCGATCCGGCGCCCACCCTGGTGCCCCCGAGCGTGCAGCGCTTCCTGACCGCGACCTTCAGCCCGGACACCACGCGTCTGGTCGGGAGCACGGGCAACGAGCTGTTCTTGATGGACGGCAACACGGGCGCGCGCATCACGGCGGGAGGCTCGGGTCTGCCCACCGCGGGCGCGGCGCACCCGACCTGGTCACCCGACGGCGCGAGCGTGGCCTACGCCTCGGGCACGAACGGCGGCTGGGCGGTGGACTTCACGGTGGCCGATCTCTCGCTCATCCCGGTGACGGCCGCGGACGCCTTCGGCCCACCCACGACGATCTTCCCCGGCGGCGGTCTGGCCGTGGCCCATCCCAGCTGGTCCCCCGACTCGAACTTCATCGCCATCCAGTACGGAGACAACAGCCGCGCGGCGAACACCGGGGTCCCCTACAACGCGACCTTGAAGATGGTCAGCCGCGACGGCGCCAGCACCTACGCGCTCGAGAACCTCAACGCGGGCGCCACCCAGAGCTACTTCCCCACCTTCTCGCCCTTCGACGAGGGCGGCTACTTCTGGCTCGCCTTCTTCAGCACCCGCGACTACGGCAACTCGCGCGCGGGCACGGCCGGCACGGGCCGCAGGCAGCTCTGGGTCGCCGCCGTTCGCGACGCGCCAACGCCCGGCGCCGATCCGAGCTTCACGCCCTACTGGTTGCCGCAGCAGGATCGCGCCACGGACAACATGGCGGCGCAATGGACCGAGGCGCCCTGTCGCGCCGACGACCGCGGCTGCGCCACCAGCGGAGAGTGCTGCAGCGGCTTCTGCCGCGACGAGGGCGCGGGGCCCGTGTGTGTGCCCCCCGACCACGTCAGCTGCTCCGCCGAGGGCGAGGCTTGTCGCACCGACGCCGACTGCTGCGACGCGGCAGCCGCGTGCGTGAGCAACCGCTGCGGCACCCTGGGCTGACCTCCGCGTCGTCCCGCGAATTGCGGACAATCAACACGCCTGGCGACGTGCGCCCGATCCTTGGGGACATCCGAGGAGGTCGATCATGCGCATCGCGTTGGTTTGTGCGGATTTGGAAGAGAACCTGGGCGCGGGGATGCTCGCCGCCGTGGCCGAAGCCGCGGGGCACGAGGTCGAGATCCTGCCCTTCGACAGCGGTCGCACGGCACCCGAGCTGGCGCGCCATCTGACGCATCGCGCGCCGGACGTCATCGGCCTCTCGATCCAGTTCCAGCACCGCGCACACGACTTCCTCAGCTTGGCCAAGATGCTGCGTGAAGCGGGCTACGGCGGGCACATCACCTCCGGCGGGCAGTTCCCCTCCCTCGCCTTCCACGAGGTGCTCGAGCGCGGACACGGCGTCGACAGCGTGGTCTTCCACGACGGCGAGGCGAGCTTCGCCGAGCTGCTCGCGACTCTGAAGACGCGCGGCGACCTGCACGCAGTGCCCGGGCTCGGCCTGCTCTCGGACGACGGCGTCGCCATGCGCACGCACTCACGCCCGCTGTGCGGAGACCTCGACGCCCTGCCGTTCTCCAAGCGCTATCGCTCGCACACGCGCCACCTCGGCGTGCCCTTCATCCCGATCATGGGTGGGCGCGGCTGCTGGGGACAGTGCGCCTACTGCTCGATCAGCACCGGCTATCGCGACGCGCGCGCGCATGGAGGCGGCTCGAGCTTCCGTCTGCGCAGCCCCGCGGACATCGCCGACGAGATGGCCCCGCTGTGGCGCGAGGCCGGACCGAGCATCTTCTGCTTCCACGACGACAACTTCCTCCTGCCCAAGCCCGACGCCAGCCTCGAGCGCGTGCGCGCCATCCGTCACGAGCTCGATCGACGCGGCGTCGGAGAGCTCGGCATCGTGGGCAAGTGCCGGCCCGACTCGCTGACGCCGGAGCTGGCGCGCGAGCTCTCCAAGCTCGGCGTGATCCGCCTGTACGTGGGCGTCGAGAATGCGTCCGAAGCCGGAGGCCGACACCTGCGACGCGGCACGCAACAGGCCGCGGTGGATCGCGCCCTCGGAGCGTGCGCGGAGGCGGGCATCTTCACCTGCTACAACCTGCTCGTCTTCGAGCCGGACACGGGCCTGGACGACGTGCGCGACAACATCGCCTTCGTGCGCGAGCACCTCGACCATCCCTTCAACTTCTGCCGCGCCGAGCCCTACTTCGGCACGCCCTTGATGCGTGACCTCGAGACCCGCGGCACCCTCAGCGGCAGCTACCTCGGCTACGACTATCGACTCGAGGACGACCGCGCCGAGCTACTCTTCCGCATCTCCGCCGCCGCCTTCCGCGAGCGAAATTTCGCGCCCAACGGCGTGGGCAACCGCTACATGGGCCTGGGCTACACGGCCAAGATCCTGGAGCACTTCTACGGCAGCGAGCACGCCAGCGTGCGTCAGACCACGCGCCACGCGCGCCTGCTCTCACGCGCCATCGCCGAGCAGACGGCGAGCTTCCTGGAGGAGGCGCTCGAGCTGGCGGAGTCGATCGAGCTCGACGACGCCGATCGCATCGCGCGAGAGACCGCCGCCCTGGGCATGCGGGTGGCGGAAGCGGACGCCGATTGGCACGAGGCGATGGACGATCTCGAGGCCTCCGCGCGCGCCATCCCGAACCAGATCGCCGTCGACATGAAGCGTGGCGGCCCGGGCATGCGGCGCGTGGCCATGACCGCGGCCTTGAGCGCCACCCTCGCGCTCTCGGCCACGGCCTGCCACACCAGCACCGTCGTCGATCCCGTGCCCACGGACTCGGGCATGCCCGACTCGGGACCCCACGACGGGGGCATCGACAGCATGGTCGTCGACCCGCCGCCGCCCGACTCGGGCATGGACTCGGGCATCGTGGTCGACCCGCCGCCGCCCGACTCGGGCATGGACTCGGGCATCGTGGTCGACCCGCCGCCGCCGGACGCCGGTCATGATGCGGGCATGGTCGTGGATCCGGCGCCCTCGGACGCAGGCGCCGCGCTCACGCCCGACGTGCCCACGCGCCGCCTGATCGACCAATGGCACGACACCACGCCGCGTGGCGCCGAACGCAGCCGCGCCATCGCGCTCTACGCGCCGCCCCGACCGAAGCTCGTGGCCACCCGTGAGGGTGACGCCGTGCGCGTGCGCGTCGGCAACGTGGACACCAGCTTCAGCGCCCGCTGGGATGCCGAGGGCGTGATCGTCGGCGACGAGGGCGAGGTGCTGTGGACGCCCGCCAACGAGGCGGATCACCTGCGGGTGGCCATCCGCACGGAGGGTGGCGTAGCCGTCGTCAGCCTGCGCGCGACCAAGTTCCCCGCCTGAGCCGGGCGGCCAACGTGCCAGCGGTAAGGACCGCAGATCGAGCCGGCCCGCGTGCGGATCGTGATGTGGACGTCCCCGCGCCGCACCTTGCGCTGCCCCCGACGAGCGTCTGAAGATTGGTCCCAAGTCCGTCTGGGACCGCCTTGAACGCGAAAGCCGCCCGGGAGCGTCGCTCTCCGGGCGACGGCGGCCTGGCACATGCGAGCGCTGGGCGCGGACCGCACGCGTGGCCGGCGGGCGCTCGCGCAAGGTCGCCTCGCCACACGCGCCCGCGGGTTGAGACGCGGCCGAAGAGCGAGCGCCCCCGCAGCGACCGACTCCTCGATCTGGTCACTCAGGCTCTGCATGGGATGGCTCATGCACACCAAGTCGCACGCGTCGATCGCCATTTCAACGCCACCCGTGAACAGTTACTTCGTTTGGGTCACGCCTTTGTGGCGCAGGAGTCGCGCCAGCGGTGGCTGTCACGCCTCCTGCGCTGGTGGAGGGCATGACCCAAACGAACAGACCCC
>Ga0100380_10003198_pt1 | contig 17435 bp, 20 predicted proteins | sample CryGeymeta201504_FD_80417 | JGI IMG/M metagenome (GOLD analysis project Ga0100380, IMG submission 80417) | Groundwater microbial communities from Crystal Geyser aquifers in Utah, USA - Crystal Geyser metaG 2015-04 | ecosystem: Environmental > Aquatic > Deep subsurface > Groundwater | place... | reverse complement strand
GTGAAAACATCGAATTAAAACTTACTCCATTCCAGGAAGTAGACGGATTTGAAAATGGGTTCTTAATTACCAATCCGCCTTATGGAATCCGCCTAAGCAACACGTCTGATGTTCAAATATTATTTAAAGAACTTGGTGATTTTTTAAAACAAAAATGCAGCGGCACTTCGGCTTTTATTTATGTTGGCGATACGGAATTAAGGAAATATATCGGACTTAAACCGACAAAAAAATATCCGCTTAATAATGCTAAATTAGAAGGGCAGCTTTTGAAAATAGACATTTATCCCGGAAGTAAAAAAAAGAAATACCAAACTGAAAGTTAAAATCAGCTTCAAGTTAAATTAATTCGATCGTGTGCTTTTGAGAAAATCGAAATAAAAATATCCACTTACAATAACTCCGAACGAAATTATTGTGCCCACAATAGAAACGCTGCTCGAAGAAAATTTTGAAACAAATGTTTGAGCAATTTTTTCAAAAATATCTGCTACTTGCAAACCAGGCTGGAAAGATGAATTCGGACCTGCTGCCGATATAATTTGTGCAAGAATATAGACGATTATTAATAAACTTATAACTACGAAAATGGATGCTACTGAAGCGATAAAAATACTATCTCTTCTGCGGGACTTGAATTTTTTATGCAAGCTGAGCATAAGTTTGGAGGTAAAATCAACAGCAGGAGAATCTTCTTTTATGTTTTTAAAACTAACAGAAGCCGCCTGTAAAGCTCTCAACTGGGTTTGAACATCGCGTGAGTTGTTTAACTCATCTTTAAATTCTTTTAATTCTTCGGAATTTAATTCGCCGTCAATAAAACGGTTTAATATTTCATCTGTAACTTTCATCTTAGTTCCTCAACAAGATTGTTCTGCACTATCATATCTCTTAAGATATTACGCGAACGATATAATAAAACTTTAATATTAGTAACGTTTAAATTCATAACATTGCTAATTTCTTCACAGCTCATTTCGTCAAGATAAAACATACTTACAACAGCAGCATTTTTTTCGGGCAGTCTATTAATTAATTCATTTACCATTTTTGCCGTATCTTCTTTTTCGTTTGAATGAATATCAAAACCACTCTTTAAAAATTCATAATCGTCGATTGACGACATCTCCATTTCTATTTTCCTTTTTTTAGTTGATAATCTGGTTAATGCAGTATTATAAACTATCCTATAAAACCATGTTGAAAATTTAGCTTCACCTTTAAAGTTTGAAAGCGCTTGAAATGCTTTTAAAAAGCTGTCCTGCAAAACTTCTTCAGCTTCCATATTGTTTTTTAACATTCTTTTTAGAAGTGAATAAGCTTTGTTTTTATAGCGGTCAACCAATATTGAATAGTCTGATTGGTTTCCACGTTTGATTGATTCGATTATTTCAGAGTCGGTTAATTTTATCATCCGTTTATTAGACCTCAACCATAAGTCAAAGGTTACAACAATAACACTTCTTCTATCTGAAAATACTTTGCCGCAGTTTCAAAAGCAATTTTAAATTTAATTTATTGTAACCTGCGCATTAGTTATTTAGTCAGAAGCAGTAGAGAACAAATTTTTATCCGGATTAAAATTATGTTGTTAAAATTTTAAAGAAAGGAATAAGTAATGAATCCAGGAATTATAGCTGTTTTTATCCCTATAGTCATAACATTGGTTACCGGATTAATTTTCGTAACATTTTTCTACTTCCGTTCCAGAGAAAAACAAATGCTGATAGAAAAAGGAATGGATGCCCAGACAATCAAATCTTTTTATGAAGAGAAAAAAGATAAATATTTAATGTTCAAAATCGGAATCGTTTCCATCGCTTTCGGGCTTGGTCTCGGGCTTGGTCTGATGCTCGAAGATTATACTTCAAAAGAATATTGGGTGCCGTTTTTAATCTTTTTATTCACTGGAATAGGATTTGTTGTAGGCAATATAGTAGTTAGAAAACTTGAAGATAAAAATATAGAGTGAGGATTAAACTAAAAAAGGCTGCTCAAATAAGCAGCCTTTTTTATCAAGACTCCTACATTTCAAGCCATCTTTCAGCATCTATAGCAGCCATGCACCCCGAACCAGCCGCTGTAATAGCCTGCCTGTAAACTTTATCCGTAACATCCCCGGCTGCAAAAACGCCATCAATATTTGTATGTGTTGTGCCCGGTTTAACTTTTAAATAACCGGTCTCATCCATATCAAGTATGTTTTTGAAAATGTCTGTATTGGGTTTATGCCCTATTGCCATAAACAAACCGTCGGCTTGCAGTTCCTGAATTGAGTGATCTTTAGTGTCCTCAAGAATAACTCCTGTCATTGTTTTGCGCCCGTTTTCTTCTTTACCGAGCACTTCTTTAATTATCTTACTTGTTACTAATTTAACTTTTGGATTTTTAAGAACGCGATCAAACATAATTTTCGATGCTCTGAATTCATCCCGCCGGTGAATAACAATAACCTCGGAAGCAAATTTTGTAAGGAAGTTCGCTTCTTCCATAGCTGTATCGCCCCCGCCAACAACAATTACTTTTTGGTTTTTGAAGAAAAACCCGTCGCAGGTTGCACAAGCTGAAACGCCATAGCCCATGTATTTACTTTCGCTTTCGATCCCGAGCAGTTTTGCCGAAGCGCCTGTTGAAATTATAACAGCATCTGCAGTGTAAACTTCGTCGTAAGATTTAATTGTAAAGGGACGTTTAGAAAAATCCACCTCTGTCACTTCCTTGTAAATTGATTTTGCGCCGAAACGCTCAGCCTGCTTACGCATAACATCCATCAATGCAGGTCCTTGAATACCGTTTTCAAAACCCGGAAAGTTTTCTACTTCGGTAGTGATAGTAAGTTGTCCGCCGGGCTGCATCCCCTCAAAAATAACCGGATTTAAATTTGCGCGTCCTGTGTAAAGTGCTGCAGTAAATCCGGCTGGTCCGGAACCAATTATTATAACTTTATGATGATTATCTGACATTATTTCTCCGTAGTAATATTTTAAATTGTTTTTTTCAAAGTTAATAAATGTACAACATTAAGATTCATTAAGTTTAGGTTAGATTCATTTTTATTTTAAAACGAAATTAGCGTTTCGCAATAATCCTTTAAGCTTAGCTCTTAAAATCGGACTATCTTTAAACCGCCGTTTAAATTCTACTCTGCTCATATTTTTTATTTCTTCCAGAGATAATTCACCATTACCAACATTAATAAATTCGTTAACATTTGTAAGTTTTGAAAACTTTTTATTCCACGGACAAACATCCTGACAGATATCACAGCCAAATATCCAGTTGTCGAATTTATCTTTAAACTTTTCAGGTATATCTCCCTTGTTTTCAATTGTTAAATAAGAAATACATTTATTTGCATCAACAACATAGTCGCTTACTATTGCGGATGTAGGACATTCATCAATGCAGGCAGTGCAAGAACCGCAATGATCAACCTCAGCGGCTGAATAATTAAACTCTGTATTACAAATAATATTAGCAATAAAAAACCAGCTTCCGTAATTGCGGTTAATTACGTTAGAGTGTTTCCCGAGCCATCCAAGTCCGGAATTAACAGCCCAGGCTTTATCCATTAAAGGTCCGGTATCAACATAACTTATAGCTTCGAAAGCTGGATTTATTTTTTTTAATAGTTTAATTAATTCATCTAATTTTTTCCAAATGATAAGATGATAATCCTTTCCCCAGGCATAACGCGAAACTTTCCCTTTACTTTTTTCGCCGGAATATTCTTCGGAAGTGTAATAATTTAAGCCGAGTGAAATAACACTTTTTGCGGTTGATAAAATCTCCTTAACGTTTTTTCTCCGCTCGGTATTTCTTTCCATGTATTTCATCCCGGCTTGGTAACCTGAATCGAGCCATTTTTGAAGTTTTAAAGTTTCATTTGTTAACTCAATTGCAGGCGAAAAACCAACCAATTCGAAGCCAAGATCATTCGCAGTTTTAACTACAACCATATTATCGAGCGATGAATGAGTCACCAGTTCATTTCTTTTTTTAATATTTTTACATAAACATCCCCATCAGCAACTTTAACCTGGTATGATGCTAAACCCCTATTTCCCGAAGGCATTATGCCATCTTTTAGTTGAAACTTCCATCCATGAAGAGGGCAGATAACACATCCTTCTTCAATAAAACCTTCATATATCAAGGCGCTATGCTGATGAGGACAAATATTACCGAGCGCATAAATTTCGCCGCCCACTTTGAATAGGGCAACTTCAATGTCATCTATCAAAAAACGTTTGCCTTCATTTTCTTTTAGAAGTTCATCGCGGCAAAGTTTTATGTGGTCATATAAGATTTCTTTATTCAAAATTTCTAAACAATTTATCTGTGGCTATTCCTTTATCAGTAAATTTAACGGTTGCATAAGCATTTACAGGATCGTGTTCAAAAAACAACTTCCAGTTTTCTTCCGCGGCTTTTTGAAGAATTTCTTTCTTCTCTTTGAGCGTCACAAGAGGCTGCAAATCATAACCCATTATATACGGAAGTCGGATATGTGCGGCAAATGGGAACAAATCACCACAAAAAAGTAAAGTGTCTGAAGCATCGTTTATTTTTATAATTTGCTGGCTAAAAGTATGACCGTTAATTATTTTAAAACTTATCTCATCATCAAAATTATCTTCGCCGTCTAAAAAATTGATAACTCCATTTTCTAACAGCGGTTCGAAATTTTCTTTTAGATAACTACCTTTGTCCCGATCGGATGGATTCATAGCCCAATCAAAATTTTTCTTTTGAACGTGATAAGTCGCATTTGAAAATGAGGGAATAAGTTTGCCGTTTTCAATTTTTGTTGAACCGCCTGTATGGTCAAAATGAAGATGGGTAAGGATTACGTCTGTAATATCGCCCGATGAAAAACCAAAATTTTTCAACGCCAGTTCAACTGCTGCAGGCTGCTGTTCAATTTTATAAATAGTTGTAGATTTTTGATCCCACTTCTCCCCCATACCGGTATCGATTAAAATTTTTTTATTGTCCGAAACAAGCAAAAGATTACGAGCAGCGAGTTTTGTCCGGTTAACTTCATCTGCCGGGTTTGTTTTTTCCCACAACGGTTTGGGAATAATCCCGAACATTGCTCCGCCGTCAAGATAAAAATAGCCCGTCTCGATAATGTAGAGTTTATATTTTCCGATGTACATCTTTTCTAAAATCCTTACGCAATTAGTCTGTCTTAAGTTAACGAAGATAAAACTAATTTTAAAGAAGTACTTTAACTTTCATATTCTAGTAGTTAACTATCGCAGACTGGCAGAACATTAGTTTAAATGTCACCTTACGCAGAATATTGAATTGAATTGCCACAATCTTTAGAGTTTGTGTTAATCCGTTAGTTAACGGACAATAAAAATCCCGCTTACGCGGGATTCTAATTGTTCGTTTTCGGTTTATTTTCCTGTGGGCTAAGGATTTTCACACGGTCGCTAAAAGTAGAGGGCGCTTTAGAAGCGCCCTCTGTTTCTTAAACTCTTTTAATCTTTAGCGAATTGTGATTGAAATCTGCTCATAACTGCACATCGTATAATCTTTGCCGCACCCTCTAAACCCGTACGGTAAGTATTAATTACAATATCGTAGTTAACTGGATCTTCAATATCTTTGTGAAAAAATTTTCGCACAAAATTTTTCCTGTCGGCATCATCTTTTTTTACCGCATCCAAAGCTTCCTTATGAGTAATATTGAAATGAGATTCAACATGCTTAACTCTTTCCTCAATCGGGGAAGTTAATCTTACGTGAAAAGCGAATGGATTATTTGCAGTAAGGAAGTTAGCGCCTCTGCCAATGATTACAACATTGCCCATTTGTGCAAGCTGCAAAATTGTTTCAAAAGTTTTGTGAATAAGCGCCCAAGTATCGGGTAGTCCTGTCATTAATTCATCTACCACAGAAGATACGGCAGTAAATTTATATTCTTCCATTATATTTGCAAGCGTTCGGGGAAGATGATGATCTTCAATTACCTTCTCAATTAGATTTTTGTCGAACGAAGTCCATTCCGGTGTGTTATTTTTTCTGAACGGTTTTAGTAAGTCTGTTAAACTTTCGCTAACAGTGTTTGCTCCAGCACCTGCCTGCCGGGATATTGTGATGCAGATTCCCTGCTCTATTTTTTCCTTAAGTTTCTCTTTCGTTTCCGATTGAGTAATGATATATCTTCTTGCTTTTTCGAAAGCGCCATGTACGAACATTGTAACCTCCCGTTTATTATGGTTAATAAATTAGGATACGGGATAAAATACTGATTCCTATGGCGAATTTAATCTTTTTTTACTTTTTAATAAAGTCTTTAAAACTAAAAAAGGACATCTTGAAATGTCCTTAATTAGTAAAGGAATAATCTCTTCCTTCCGCCATGAGTATAAAGCACTTAGCGGATTATGATTTGTTCAAATCCCAGCCGAAATTCCCGATTGCAAAAACTATAATTTAACCACCGCGTCAACAGGGCAAACACTAACACATTGCGGTTCCTCATGGAATCCCACACATTCGGTGCATTTGTCGGGTATTATATAGAAATAATCAGATGAGTAAAATCCTGTTGCCCCTGAAGGTGCCGCATCGTTCTCGCCATAAGTTTTTCCTTCCATCTCCCAATTAGAGCCGCCCTCGTAAATTGCATTATTTGGGCATTCTGATTCGCATGCGCCACAATTGATACATTCTTCAGTAATTCTGTAAGCCATTATTTTAACTCCTTATAAAAAATATTATTAAATGATTTCAAATTTAGTTTCTAATTGTTTACTAAAATTATGCCATCAGTTTTTGATACGAGTTAGAGAAAATATTAAGATTATTAATCGAGAATTAATTATTTAGAATTGAGTTGATAGAAAGGGGAAAATTTTTTTTTCATAAATGAGAATAAAAATAAATTTTCTCTTATTAACGGAATGAGAAAAGAGGCTGCTCTAAAGGCAATATTCTTGCTAACTGAGCTTGTCGAGATTAGCAATTTGAATTAAAAACCGCATTTCGACAAGCTCAATGCTCGGGCTATACTTCTATTGAGATAGCAACCATTCTTTTTTGAATTTATCTTCCGAGACTGTCGAGATATTCTTTTTTCTTAAGCAAAGATTCATTGTCTTCAACATGATTCGGATCCGGCACGCAACAATCAACCGGGCATACGGCTGCACATTGTGGTTCATCGTGGAAACCAACGCATTCGGTGCATTTATCGGGCGATATATAGAAGAAATCAGATGAGAAGAATCCCGCTGCACCGGAAGGAGCAGCATCTCCTTCTCCATATTTTTTCCCGGAAAGTTCCCATTCTGCGCCGCCTTCGTATATTGCCGTATTTGGACATTCAGGTTCGCATGCGCCACAGTTGATGCATTCATCGGTTATCATTATTGCCATAATTCATACTCCATTAGTTTTTAATTTCAGTAATACTTTAATGTATTATCATTTAGTGATTGATTAGCCAAATTTCTAAAAACAACAACCCGACTAAGCTAATTTTTCCATATTTTTTATTATCGGGTTATAATATTAACAATGTTCACCTTATTCGCAAGGCACAGGTTAATAAATTTATCTCTACCAACTACCGCTTGAGCCGCCGCCGCCAAAGGAGCCCCCGCCGCCGCTGAAACCTCCAAAAGATCCCCCCGAAGATGAACTGCCGCCCCATGACCTTCCTCCCAAACCACCTCCATAATAAATCGAACCTCCAAGTCGTCTGCCACCGCCTCTTACAAGCACCATAATTATAATAAAAATAATAAACATAATCGTTGAGATTATTGACCCGCCTTCATCATCATCTCCGGAAGCAGGGTCGGCTGTATATTCTCCTTTCACAGCCAAAATCATGGCATCTATGCCTGCCGATATCCCGGCATAATAATCGTCATTTTTAAAATGAGGGACTACAACATTTCGAATTATTGAACTTGCAAGAGCATCAGGCAGCGCTCCTTCTAATCCGTAACCAACTTCTATGCGAAGTTTTTTATCATTTTTGGCTATTAAAAAAAGAGCGCCATTATCAAATTCTTTTGAGCCAATTTTATTTTTTGTCGCGGTTTCATAAGCATAATCTTCTATTGGAATGTCGTCCAAAGTATAGATCATCAGCATTAATAATTGAGTACTCGTTGAATCCTCGAAAGTACTTAAACGGACATTGAGTGTGTTAATCTGCGGCGCTGTTAAAGTGCCCGATAAATCAGTTGCCCATTTAGTCAAAGTAGGAAAATGCGGCTGTGCAAGCGCCGCAGCGCTGATGAGAAATATAAAAAAAAGATATCTCATTAAGATTAAAACTCAACCTTGGGAACAACATCGCTTCCCGGCGCCGCTTTGAAATACTCTTTCTGATAATAACCAAATAATCCAGCTATAAATGTAGTAGGAAAACGTTTTATAGTTGTGTTATATTCCTGCACTGTCTGGTTAAATTGTCTTCTCCCCACCGTAATGCGATTTTCTGTTCCCTCAAGCTGCGACTGCAATTGTAGAAATCCTTCGTTCGCTTTTAGTTCGGGATAATTTTCAACCGTAACAAGCAGCCTGCTGAGTGCTCCGGTTAACTGACTCTGAGATTGTTCAAAACGCTGAAAAGCCTGAGGATCATTTAACACTTCCGGAGTTACAGTCATCTGGCTTACTCTTGCACGGGCTTCGGTTACATCTGTTAACACTTGTTTTTCAAAATCAGCATAACCTTTTACAGTATTAACAAGATTGGGAATCAGGTCTGCTCTCCGCTGATACAAATTTTCAACCTGGCTCCAACTTCCAATAACAGTCTCATTTAAATTAACAAGGTTGTTATAAGCCCCAATCCCCCAGAAAATGGCGATTGCGAAGAGCAGTAAAAAAAAACCTGCTACTCCACAGCCGATAACCATCCCTTTGTTCATTTAGCCTCCTAAGTAATGGATGTTAAAAAATATTGATACTTGGTGATTCTTGAACTGCAATTTAAAATGAAATTAGGATAATATCCAATTTTAATTACTAATTAAATAAATTGTTTTATGGTTTTTCGCCATTATATTCATTTTGCAGATATTTTAACCCATTATTTATGATTTTCAAATTTTCTTCAAGAGCAAATTTTTCAGCATTTTGAATATTACCTCTGTAGAAACGAAACCAGAGTAAGTTCCCAACCATTAATCCGTCAAAAATGCGGTTACCAATAAATGCGTTTACAGTTAAATATCCCCAAAGAATATTCCATGCAAGCGAAAGAGCGCCGCTAAAATAATGACCTGTATAAAATTGTCCGGCGCCGGGAATAATATATGACAAACTTTTGGCGAGCGTTACCGAATAAATTTGCTCATTTATGTTTTCGGCAATTGCGTTAAGCGGATGAGCTTTTTCAATCTTTTTAAATTCGGCTGCGGCATCTTTCCACCTGTCGTCAAACATCAAAGCCCAGCCGCGCCAATAATTTATTTCAGCCTTGTTATTTATAAAAGATGGATCAGCTTCTAAATCTGATAAAATTCTTAAGGCACGATCGGTGGTTCTTCTTAAAATATTACAGCGGATAATTTCAATCTGTGTTTCAAATACTTTGTCTTTTGACGGTGCAGCAATTTGAGCAAGTACAAAATAACGGATGGCATCGTCGAATTTTGCGCCGGCTTTATAACTTTTGCCAATCATCGAATTTGCCTCAAAAGTGAATTCGTTTTTTCCATCAAAAAAAAGAAGGCGTTTAAACTCGGTAATAGCATCGAAGTATTCTTCCGAATTATATAAGCAAATTGCATAATCATGCTGCTGCTGCAATGCGGTTTGTGAGAAGGCAGCAGTTGTGAAAATAGAGAGAAAAAGTGTTGCTCTTTTAATTGCAAAAATCATATTCCGGTAAATAGTGTTTCTTTTTAGTTAGGTAAATTTGAATATCATTTTGAAAATTAAATTGAACACCGGCGTTAAAAATTTGTGCCGCTGCTGCCGAACCATAAATATTTCCGGCATAAAATAGTCCGGCTAATCCACCGAACAACCAGCCTCTGAATTTATGATCCGCTTTAAAATTATCGTAAGCAAGAAAAGTAAAAACTCCGGTTGTAAGAAAAGCGAATATTCCGTCTCCCAATTTATCCGCATAAACTTTTCCGCTACCCGGAATAATAGAGGAAAAAACCGCCGCAAGCAAAGGCGATTTGTAATGCGGATTTTGTTTTCGATCGTAGAATTTTTCAATTGTAGTTTTTTCAGTTTCATCAAACGGCGAAACTATAAAACCCTTTGAAGAAATCGAGTCCCGCATTAAGAAAGTAAATCGAATTAATTTTTCGCTATTTGTTTCTAATTTGCTTCCTATCATTTTAATGAGTGCTGCAGTAGTATCAAATTCATTAAACATATTTAAACGAAAAAGTGAGATAAGTTTTAAGAATTGAGTATCATCATAAAAAACAAAATTTCCGCTTGACGAAACCGAGAAGTTAAGTACATCACTAAATCTATCCATCATATAGTAAGATAGAACAGATTTAAAGATCACAGTGTCATTCTTGTCTGTCCTTAAAAACTTTTGATATTCCTCCGCAGCGCGCAGGTAATCAAATTCGCAGTAAAGATAATCGGCAAACTTCTTAACTTCTTGAGGCGAATTAAACAGTTGTGATTGAGCAAAAGACAGGCTGTAACAAAAGAATAAAATGGAAATAATTTTCATTTTATTGAACCATATGTGATGGCGAAAGATAGTGAACGGAATTTTCTTCAAGTAAATATAACTCAACGGGATCGTAAAATTTGCCGGTTATATGCACTGGATAATTACTGCCTCGGTTAAAAGGATTCATATCCCTTGTAAAGCGATCTGTAAACATTAAAACTGCTTTTACTGGATTGGTTCGCTTTGCCGCCTGATGCAGAAAACTCGAACAGGTTGGATTAAACGGGCAATTATCGCCATCAAGATTTGAAAATAAAACCCAGTAAGTATTAATAAAAATTTTCGTAGCACTACCAAAAACATCTTCTCCACTAAGAGAATAATCGCGCTCTAAAAAGGGAGCAGTTCTTTGATAGGACACATCTTTCTTCTCCCATTTCTGCCAATCAGTTTGTGCTAATAAAACCACCGGGAAAAACAGGAGAAGAAAAAATAGTTTAACCATTTTAATCTTTGAGCAGTTCGCGGGCAATTACAATTTTCTGAATTTCGGAAGTTCCTTCGTATATTTCTGTAATTTTTGCATCACGAAGATATCTCTCAACAAGATATTCACGCACATAACCGTAACCGCCGTGTATTTGAATTGCTTCGAGAGCATTTTGAACGGCAATTTTTGAAGAGTATAACTTTGCTTCGGCTGCTTCTTTAAAATATTTTTTACCGGCATCTTTTAATGCGGCGGCTTTTAATGTTAATAGCTTTGCGGCATCAACTCTAACCGCCATATCAGAAATCTTAAATTGAATAGCCTGGAAATTAGAAATTGTTTGTCCGAACGCTTTTCTTTCTTTTGAATATTTAATTGACGCATCAAGAGCAGCTTCGGCTATACCTATTGCCTGTGCGGCAATTCCAATCCTTCCGCCGTTTAAAATATTCATCGCAAAGTTAAAACCTTTGCCTTCATCCCAAACGAGATTTTCAACCGGCACTTTACAATTTTCAAAAGTCAGCGAACAAGTATCGGAACTTCGTATTCCCATTTTATCTTCTTTTTTGCCATGACCAAAACCGGGAGCGCCTTTTTCAACAAGCAGTGTGGAAATCCCTTTGTGCCCGGCTGCTTTATCCGTCGTTGCCATCACAAGAAAATAATCAGCGCTAATACCATTGGTAATCCAATTTTTCATTCCGTTAAGAAGATAATAATCACCTTGTTTATCAGCCGTTGTTTTTTGTTTTGTCGCATCACTTCCAGCTTCCGGTTCGGACAATGCGAACGCGCCAAGTTTTTCCCCTTTAGCAAGAGGGATTAAATATTTTTGTTTGATATGTTCGGAGCCATATTCTTCAAGCCCGTGACAAACGAGAGAGTTGTTAACAGACATTATAACCCCGCAGCTCGCATCAACTTTGGATATTTCAATCATAGCCAATACGTAGCTGATAGTATCAAGCCCTGCACCGCCGTAATCCGGCGCAACCATCATTCCGAGAAAACCAAGTTCGCCCATCTTCTTAACAATTTCGCCAGGAAACTCTGCATTAATATCTCTATCAACGGCAGAGGTGGCAATTTCAGATTGTGCAAAATCTTTTGCTGATTCTTGTATTAAAAGATGTTCTTCTGTGAAATCAAAATTCATCTTTGTTCCCTTCAATAATTAATTATTAAAATTATTAGATACATGAGAGGAGTAATTAATTTATTGACTCCAATAATTGTTTTAAAGATACTGGAATAAATTATTTATAGCAATAAACTTCTTTCGTAAATAAAAATGAAATTGAGATTAAAAAAAATCCTACGAGTTCTTTTTTTTACCAAATGATTTGTTAAATTTAGCCCTGTTTTTGTTATTGCTTTACAAGTAGCAGCAATAATCTATCTTCCAACAAAATAATATTTATGTGAATTTACTTAAAAAGAAACCAGAAGAATACTTAAACGAAAGCTTCATTAGCTTTTTCCAAACTATCGCGGGTCTCACAATGTTTTCGCTTCGATTTTTCAAAGAAGTATTTATTCCCCCGTATGAATTTGGCGAAATAAAAAAGCATATGGAAGAACTTGGTATTAAGACAATGCCAATAGTAAGCGTAACAGGAATTATTATCGGGCTTGTGCTTGCTATGCAAAGCCAGCCGGTGCTTGCCCGCTTTGGAGCCGAATCTTTCCTTCCTACTATGGTTTCCCTTTCAGTAATAAGGGAACTTGGACCGGTTCTAACAGCTTTGATTTTTGCCGGTCGGGTTAGTTCCGGTATTGGAGCTGAACTTGGCTCAATGCGGGTTACCGAACAGATTGACGCGATGGAAGTATCTGCAATTAACCCGTATAAATATTTAGTTGTGTCAAGAATTCTTGCATGTACGCTTATTCTTCCCATCTTAACATTATACGTAAATTTACTTGCTTTAATTGGGGCATATTTTGCTATATTGCTTTCCGACGGAATGAATTGGCAATTATACATTGATTCTGTTTTTAAGTCGCTCGAATTTGCTGATCTGATTCCTGGAATACTAAAGACATTCTTTTTCGGATTTATTGTAGGCTCTGTCGGATCGTATAAAGGATATAATACAACCAGCGGCACGGTGGGCGTAGGCAGAGCTTCAACAAGCGCAGTTGTGTTATCATCTCTTTTAATTCTTTTGGTTGATATGATTCTTGTTAAAGTTACGGTTTGGTTATGGACGTAGTAGTTGAAGTAGAAAATGTTTCAAAAGCTTTCGACTCTAACGTTGTGCTCGAAGATCTATCGCTAAAAATTGAAGAGGGTGAAAATGTCACTATCTTCGGGCGCAGCGGCACCGGAAAAAGTGTTTTATTAAAGTGTATTGTCGGTCTGCTTGAACCGGACATAGGCGATATTAAATTTTACGGGCATTCAGTTCTAAATAAACCAATAAATGAATTAAACGAGATGCGTAAGGAAATAGGCTTTTTATTTCAGAGCGCTGCATTATATGATTCTATGACGGTGCGTGAAAATTTAGAATTCCCTCTAAGGCGTATTTTTAATTTTTCGGATGAAGAGATTAATCAAAAAGTTGTAACCGTACTCGAACAGGTTGGTTTAGAAAAAGCAATTGACGAAATGCCGGCGTCGCTCTCCGGCGGTATGAAAAAAAGAATCGGGCTTGCGCGAACAATTATTACTAAGCCTAAACTTATCTTGTATGATGAACCGACCACCGGGCTTGACCCGATAACAACAAAAGAAATAAGTCTACTGATAACTACTCTTCAAAAAGAATTAAAGACTACTTCTATTGTAGTTACGCACGATATCTTATGCGCAAGAATTGTGTCAGACCGTGCCGTAGTATTAAAAGACGGCAAACTGAGGTTTGAAGGCGAGATTGAAAATTTGCTTAAAAGTGATGATATATTTCTGCGCAATTTTTTCAGCGATCAGATAATTGAAGAAAACCGGAGTAATAATGGCTAAAAAAACATCAACAGTTAAACTTGGAATTTTTATTTTTTTAGGGCTCTTAATTTTAGCAATCTCAATTTTTTTAATTGGCGATAAAGATGCCCTATTCAGTACAACGTTTGAAATTAAAACTTACTTCAAAGATATTCAGGGACTTCGTTCCGGGGCATCAGTGCGCCTGAGTGGTATCGATGTCGGTACTGTTAGCAGCGTCGAAATTATCGGCACAGATAGCACAGGCAGTGTGGAAGTTACATTGAAACTTGTTGAAGATGTTAAGAAGTTTATTAAAGCGGACACCAAGGCAACAATTGAAACCGAAGGTTTAGTTGGCAATAAAGTAGTTATGCTTAAAATAGGTTCTGCAAATGCGGAACCAATTAAAAGCGGCGGTACTATACAGGCAAAAGATCCGCTAAGTTTTTCCGACATCCTTGAAGAAACACAGGGCGTAATGCAGTATACAAAGATGATGACTAAAGACCTTGCGGAAATTGTAGGCCGTGTAAATCGCGGTGAGGGAAGCATTGGAAAGCTACTTGTTGATGAAGAACTTTACAAAAATGCTAATCAATTAACAAGAAGCGCCGATGTAAGCCTTCAAGCAATTACAACTGAATTCAAAGATTTGTCAGATATATTTAACAAACTTGGCGCGGGTGTTGGAGATGTAGTTAATAATGTTGACCATGTGGTACTCCAAATTGATTCCATCGTAACCGACATTAATAAGGGGAAAGGACTGCTTGGTGCGATGATTAATGAAGGTACCGGCATAGATACTGTCGTAAACCGATCTCTTCAAAACATTTTATCAATTACAGAAGAATCAAAACTTGCAGCATCGCGGCTTGCTGAAAATATGGAAGCGTTGAAACACAATTGGCTTTTCAAAAATTACTTTGAACAGCGCGGTTACTGGGACACGATAGAATATGAAAACCGCCTTGATGCCAAGATTGAGGAACTGGAAAATAAAATTAAAGAACTTGATGATAGAATGGCAAAACTAAAATCGCTTCAAACATCGAGTAAATAAAAAGTATATGAGTCCACTCTAAAAAGGTCATCCTTCTTAAAACGGGACTCCAAAAATCTGTGTAATTCAAATGGATTCCTCCGTTAGTTAACGGATGGGAATGACAAATAATCAATATTTGCTTTTTAGAGTGAACTCATATATGAATCTATTCTAAAAAAATTGTCGCTGTCATTACAAGTAGTCCGTTAGTTAATCCCGCACGAGGGAAAGCGATCTGTTGATTTTGTGCCAAAGTTGATTTTGTTCCAAAATAGAAAAATCGCTTCACTTCCGTTCGCAATTACAAATATAAGTGATACCTTTTTAGAATGGACTCTTAGATAATTCACACTTATCAAAGATAACCGGGAAATTGTAATTTCAGTTACTTCAAATAACCAAGTACAATTTTATCTTGATCATAAACATCGTCCCGAATGTTCAAATATCCTCTATTATCCACCCATGCTGTGTAGTAATCTACGAAAAGATGAATTTTTTTATTAAGCTTTACTTCTGTGGTTTTTCCGTAACTCGAATTTCGCCTAAGCTCGTTTCTTTTTTTTCTAAATTCTTCTACAACTGAATTGTTGTTTATCTTATTCCCTACTTCAAGTTTTAAATAATCAATATTCCATTTTGAATTGTTATTAAGAATATATTCGGCAAGCTGCAGCGGCTTCTCTACTCTAATGCAACCGTGACTGACCGCTCTGTTTTGATAACCGAAAGGTGCGCGTGTTGGCGTATCGTGAAGATAAATTCCAAATGGATTAGCAAACATAAATTTAATTTTTCCCAAAGCATTACCAGCGCCCGGATCCTGAACTATTGTATAAGGTATATTAGCTTTTAATAAATCATGAGAATTAACCTCCAATGGGTCTATCTCTTTGCCACTTTTATAAACTTTAAAGTTCGTGCTTTGCAGGTACGTCGAATCTTTTCTAATCTTTGCTGATATTTCTTCGCGCATGATGCTCACCGGTACTGTCCATGTGGGATTCAGAACCAAATAAGAAATCTCGCCATACATAGTTGGTGTTTCCCAATCGTCCGGTTTATTTTGCCAGCGTCTTGTTCTTTTATATAATAAATATTGTTTTTCAAAACCGGCGTACCGTTTTCTACCCGTGCAGACAGTAATATCAAATTTCTCTTTTCCGTTTTCTATTAAATACAATCTGAAATCTGGAATATTAACAAGTATATAACTTGCTGTGTCGGAATAATCTATCCATCTAAATCTTTCGAGACTAACCTTTATTTTATCTATATATTCATCAGGTGTGATATTAAGTTTTTCAATTGTGTTTTTGCTTATTACCCCGTCTTCCACTAAACCGTATACTTTCTGAAACTTTTTTATTGTATTCAGCATCAGAGAATCATAAATGGCAGAATTGTTAATTCTTATTTTAGAAGTATCGATAAATCCGAGAGTAATAAGCCGCTCATTAATTTGAGTTAAAGATGAATCCGAATCTCCCAATATGATTTTTTTCGAAGGAACGGGAATTTTGTGCCACTTGAAATTTGCCAAAGGTTTTAAGCGCCGAAGCGCTCCCTGCAGTAGTTTATATTTTTTACTTTTCGGTTGAATTTCATTAAGATATTTAAATAAATTTTCTTTCTTCAGCGGTTCAAATAAATCTTTATTGGATGAGTCGGGAACAGGTAAATTATAACGGTCATATAATATTGCTTTTGGATTAACCACTCCATATTTAATATGATTTGCATATCTCAATACTGCATCGCAAACAAGAAGCTCGGCGTTGGCAAGATTTTTATATTGTCCATGATGCTTTATACTGTCCCCTATCGAAAGAGAAAACTCCGTTTTAATTTGATTATAATGATACCAGTTAATATTCAACCCATGTTCGTCAGCTTTACCAATAAAATTCAAAAGTGAATCAATAAAATGTTGTTCTTCAAAACTCTTAATAAAAAGAGGTTTATAGTTTCTTGCGGCATAAAAACTTTTCAGTGTGTCTTTATAAAATAAGCCGGGAAGGTCCAAGTTTTTTGATTCATCTGTTAATAAATGAAAGCGGATTTGCGTCTGATATTCGGATAAAGTGAAGTTCAGCTTTTTATTTAACCAACCGGCTTTTTGTGTATCTTCACTGCACGCAGAAAGGATAACAAGTAATAGCGCTAATACTAAAAAAAATATTTTTTGGAACCTTATGATAAAACTTCTCCTAATATGTTGACTCTGTTTAACAGTCCATAAAATTAACGTATTAAAAATAGTGAATTTATGCTTGAAATTTTATAATTGTAATCCCCGGTTGTCAAGCCTATTAACTTCGGTTTGAAGCATAAT
>Ga0100380_10003192_pt1 | contig 17454 bp, 16 predicted proteins | sample CryGeymeta201504_FD_80417 | JGI IMG/M metagenome (GOLD analysis project Ga0100380, IMG submission 80417) | Groundwater microbial communities from Crystal Geyser aquifers in Utah, USA - Crystal Geyser metaG 2015-04 | ecosystem: Environmental > Aquatic > Deep subsurface > Groundwater | place... | reverse complement strand
CGAAGTGGTGTATTCAAAACGACGCAATGCTTTGTTCGGTGATAAACTGTCGTTAGACATCAATAATATGATGTTTGGAATGTGCAATTCACTGGCTGGAGAATATCATACAACTGGAGATTTCGAAGGTTTGAAGGTTGAGCTATTACGCTTGTTGGCCTTTGATATTAAGATGGATGAGGAGCAATTTCTCGGAATGAAAACCGACAAGTTTGCTGAAGCACTTTTCCATGAACTAAGCTCCGAATACCAACGAAGAAGTAAGGCTATTGCGGCACAAGCAATGCCTGTGTTTAAAGATATCTTTACTACACGTGGTGAGACTGTTGAGAATATTTCTGTTCCATTTACAGATGGAAAACGTGGCTTGCAAGTTATCGCAAACCTGAAGAAGACGGTTGAATCAGATGGACGTGAATTGATTAATGCATATCAAAAAGCAGTTACGCTTGCCATCATCGACGAGGAGTGGAAAGAGCATCTACGTGAGATGGATGATCTAAAGCAGTCAGTTCAACAAGCTGTTTATGAGCAAAAAGATCCCCTCTTGATTTATAAACTTGAGTCGTTTAAATTATTTGAAGGGTTGGTTGATCGTTTAAATAGAGATACCGTGAGTTTGCTCGTTAAGGGGCATATCATGACCAACGATGGCGACCAAGAAGTACGTGAGGCCCAGGCTGAACGCCCGAAAACCGACATGAGTAAACTGCAAATGAGTCGGGAGGATCGAATGAATGCACCGCAACAGGAGCCAAGAGCAGAAGGACAAGCCCAACAGCGCGTTCATCAAAATCCAATGAAAGCGGACTTGAAAGTGGGAAGAAATGATGCTTGTCCATGCGGAAGCGGAAAGAAATTTAAAAATTGCCACGGTAAGGAAGCCTAATGCCAAGTTTTGAGAGCCATATAGAATACACTCTTTTGAAGGCAAACACTTCATGGGAAGACGTCACGCATCTATTGGCAACGGCACAGAAGAAGGGGTATTGCGGCATTTGTGTTTCGCCATACTTCGTGAAGGCTGCTGCCCGCCATATTCGTGAAAACGAATTAAAATTGAAATTAATCACCGTGGTAGGTTTTCCTATGGGCTATAGTGCAGTGAGCGCTAAAGTCGAAGAGGTCAAGAAAGCAGTGATGGAGGGAGCAGACGAGTTGGATATAGTCGTCAACCTTTCTGCTTTCTTCTCGAAAGATATGGCGGTATTGAAAAATGATATCAATAGTGTCGTGACGGCCTGTCACTTGCACAATAAAAAAGCAAAAATCATCTTAGAAACGGGTGCGCTTGACGAAAAGGAAATGCTTAAATTGGCAGAGATATGCGTTCAGGCAGGTGCAAACTTTGTAAAAACCTCGACCGGTTATTTTGAAATTGGAGCGGAGTTAGAAAAGGTGAAAGCATTAAAAGCATACTTACCAGAAACCGTTAAGATTAAAGCGTCTGCGGGTATTAAAACGAGAGTACAGGCAGAAGCATTTATTGCAGCCGGAGCTTCTCGAATTGGAACGTCAACAGCATTATAGGTACTACCATGAAGCGACTAATATATGTGATCCTGTTTAGTATTCCTTTGCCCTTAATGGCTCAGGATAACAGCGGAAGCGGAAAAGTTACGGTGAAGGCAGATCCACGTATCGAGAAGATTTTAAATCGACGTGTGGAGTTTTTTAATTTAGACTCCAGCCAACAAGGATACCGACTTCAAATAATGTCGATAACAGACAGGAAGGAAGCGATGCTAGAGATGGAAAATTTCCAACTGAAATATCCTCAAATTCCTATCTATCTCAAGTATGATTCACCTAATTTTAAATTAAGAATTGGAGATTTTTCAAATAAAATTGAGGCGCATTATTGGTTTATGAAGTTGCAAGAAGATTACCCGCATCTCTTTGTAGTGCCCGATAAAGTCTATCCCAAACAAATTGCAGAGTGATTTTCTGAAAATCATTTTTAATTCTAATATCTCCGTACTATCTTTGCAGTCCTTTTAAGAAATCGAGCAATGGATTTGATAAAATTAGTTGAAGCAGAATTTGCTACCAATACAGAAACTCCAGCATTTAATCCGGGAGATACGGTTACCGTTTCTTACCGAATTAAAGAGGGAGCTAAGGAACGTATTCAGCAGTTCCAAGGTGTTGTTATTCAACGCAGAAATAGCGGAATGAGCGAAACCTTTACAGTTCGTAAAGTGTCGAATGGTGTAGGTGTAGAGCGTATCTTCCCAGTGAGAAGCCCTTTCATTGAGAAAGTAGAAATTAACAAGAGAGGTAAAGTTAGAAGAGCACGTTTGTTCTATCTTAGAAAACTTACTGGTAAAGCTGCTCGTATCAAAGAGAGAAGAGTTTAGTTTTCTTATACCAGAAAAATATAGAATCCCGGTTGGCCAAATGGCTAATCGGGTTTTTTTATGCCATGGCTAATAATAGCTGAATTCTTTACGAATAAATGTTTTGCTCCTATTGCTTGATCGGGTTTCAATGAGCTCGCTCGCATTTCCTAGAACATCGCGTTTCAAAATCTCCACCCAAATCGTATCTGTCTTCCCGGTAAGAACGTCCAATTCAACTCGGTAATTGCTTCCATCGATAGCAATCATATTGAAAATTTTCTCGTCGGAAACAAGTGTAGCGTTCGCATACTGTTTAATTTCAGCAATGCGCTCCTCATAATCCTGACTATCTAGCTCAGTGATGATTTCATAGGTCAACTGATTATCACTTGAGTATTTTCTTTCGTAGAGGTGAGTCTGATCTAAATTTTCAATGGTGCCATAGGAAGTGTCTTTCGTGAGCATATTCACCTCTTGCCAGCCGGTTTTTCTTCCGCCTTTAATCTTATATGCATAATTCACGGCCATACTTGTTTGATTTTGACGTGAACGGTTCAGTACAAATTGCATAAAGCTTACATGACCATCCTTATTATAATCATACAAGGTGCGGTAATTGAAGCTGGCTGAATCAAGAGGGATGCTATCGCTAAAATTGAGGTATTTGAAGGTGATTAAACGTTTTACATCGCCAAGGTATCCATAGCGTGACAAATCATTTTTATATGCCTGCTGTGTTGTACAAGCGCACAGAATAAAGATTCCAGCCAAGAGGGAGAATGGTTTCATGACAAGCAAGATAAATCAAAGAATACAGATAGTGAAAAGCCTAGGGATTGAATCAACCCCTATCGGCTCTTCCTGGGATTAATGAATGAATTTCATCTTCAAATTCCTGCTTTCTATGACGTGAAAGAGGGATATGGGCACCACCGACCATTTCAATTTCTGAAGTCCCACGCGTGAAACTGTTCATATGATCAAGGTTGATGATGTATTTGCGGTGAACCTTGAAGAAGCTCTTGTTTTCAATAAGGAGTCTTTCAAAGTCAACCAATGGTTTACTGACTAAAATGGTTTCTCCGGTTCGCAGAGAAAGGTGGGTGTACATGCCATCGGCTTCTAGATAAAGGATGTCTCTAATCTCTACAAATTGAAATCCGCTGCTATTTGGCAAAGCAATCCGACTGAAAGGCCTTTCGTAATGTGCCTTTAGAACTTCCACGCGCTTACTTCGATGTGTAGAGTTTTTTTCTACTTTCTTTATAACGTCCTCCAAGGCTTCAATGGTGGCCGGTTTGAGAATATAATCTAAGGCTGATAGTTGAGCGCCTGCATGGCAAACTCATTATAGGCGGTAACAAAAACCAATTCGCAGGGAAGCTCTTTATCGGGATAGAAGTCGAGAATTTGCAAGCCACTATGCTGGGGCATTTCAATATCGAGGAAAAGGATATCCGGCTTTTTCTCATTCACTGCAATGACTGCATCAGGCAAATTATTTGCTTCTGCAACCACCTCAATGGGTGTTTGACATTCTTCCAAGAGATGCTTTAAAAGTCTCCTGGCTTTGTCTTCATCGTCGCATATTACCGCTCGCAGAGTCATCCAAAAGCAAATCTAGGTTTTGTCTCGGGCATTCAGTAAAATAATGTACGACTGGTGAAATTAAACTGCTGAAAGTCTATCTAATCTTCTATAAATAAACGTACTTCAGTTCCTGCGGCTGATCCATTTGGGAATTCAAGGTCTTCAATTTCTAATCGGATTTCATATTTCCCTGAGCTATTTAACATTTCAATACGTCGATTGATTGCGCCAGTAGCAAATGAGGTATGATTTTTCGGCCGGGCATTTCTGATTTTTGCGGCCCTAGTTCTACCTATTCCATTGTCACGAATTATTGATCTTAATGTGTCATTTTCTTCAGAAAATTCAATTTCAATACGTTTTATCCCTTGTTTGTGAAGTAGTCCATGTTTTACAGCATTTTCCACAAAGGGTTGTAGGAGCATAGTAGGTACAACAGTATTTACTGGGTCGCTCACTGAGTCGAGGTTAATTTGGTAACTGAAATCTGCCCCAAAACGCAATTTTTCCAGTTCAAGATAAAGCCCCAACCATTCACATTCTTCGGTTAGAGGAATGGATTCTTTTTCGGAATTTTCGAGCACCTTTCGCAATAGAACAGCAAATTTATTTAGATAGGTAGCCGCTTCCTTGGTCTCTGAGAAAATGATAAGTTCATAGATCGAGTTTAAGGAATTGAAGATAAAATGAGGATTCATCTGGGCCTTCAAGGCAGTCAATTGTGACTCAATCAGGTTGGTTTTCAATTCTGCCCTTTCTAATACGTTTTCCTGCTGTTTCCTGACCTGCCTTAGGTAAATGGTGAATAGGAGAAGCATTACCCCAAAGGTGAGCACTACAAGTGCCACATAAAACCAACTTCTTTGCCAGTAAGGCGGGAATACAACCAGCGGTATATAGATGGAATTGGAGTATTGTCCTTTTGCATCCATTGCACGGATATGAATTCCCTTGGATCCTTTTGCTAGATTAGTCAGCACAAGATCGTGTTGCCCTTCCTGAAGCTTGTTCCAATTCCTGTCATCATAGGAGTATGAAATAATATACTTTCCCTGAGAATAATAACTCAAAACTGAAAAGGCGAGTGTCAATTCATCTGTTGAAATGATATGCTCTTGACTCGCCGCTGGCTTTGCTCCATTTATTTCAAGTTTGAGCAGGTGAAGTAAGGGGGCATTCGCATTTTGTTCAAGGTTTGCTGGTAGGCATTGTAAACCATTTCCTGTTGCAAGCCATAGATGATTTTTCAAAAAATGAAGATCGTAAATCACATTTGCACTGAGTCCGTCGCGGGTGCTGAACCAGGTTTCCTTCTGCTTGGCGACATCAATTTTCACCAGTCCTTTGCTGCTAGCTAACCATAAGTTCCCATCGTGCCATTTCATCCGATAGATTAGAAATCCTTCTGGGAATTTGGGATGAAATAAGGTCGTTTTATTGTCTTTAACTAGATAGATTTCGCCGGAGGTAAGTGTGCAGTACAATTGGTCTTCCTCTGCCACCCAGAGAATGTCTTGAATGCCCTGCCCCTTGAATAAATGCCGCAAAACCGTGCTGTCTTTTACTTCATATAAGCCATTTGAAGCTGCCACCCAGACATGATCTGCTTCTTTTGCACGGCTGATTCTTCGGCACCAAGGCGTAATAATAGGATTGATCTCTTTGAAATCATGGAATGAACGGCTGTAATATAGACCGGAAGAAGAGGCGATATACAGGGTATTGCCATTGATATATAAATCTTTTGTTGAGGGAAAACTATAATTGAGTCGCTTGAGCTTATTGCCCTTTACCTCGAATATGTCATTGTTAAAGGCAGTAAAGACTTTTCCTGACTTTGTGCGGACTAAGGCGCTGATGTCAGACTCCATGGGGCCTTGGATTTCGATCATCTCTTTGGAGCCTTCTTTAATCCATCCAATTCCACCGCTGAGCCGAGAATAGTAAATCCCTCCATTTCCATCATTGGTCAGATAAGTAAATTTATAAGTGCTTCCCCCCATACGATTACTTGGGAAAGAGCGGATTTCTAATGATGGACAATACAATAATCCATAACCTAGCGTGCTAAACCACAAGCTCCCTTCTGGATCAAATACCATGTCGGTAATGGGTAAGCCATCGAAGAGGGATTCCGTTTTTTTACTAGCGAGATGATGACGGACGAGTCCGCCATAAGACATAAAATAGAGGTAGCCATCGAACAATTTGATATTCGTGAATTTCCTTCCTTTTAGTGATTTCTTGAGTTGCTCGTCCTCATAGGGGATAAAGATATTGCCTGATTTTCGGTAAACAGATCCTTCGGTAATATGACAAATCCAGGTTTCTTCATTCCTATGGGTTAGGATATAACCTGAAAGGGTTTGGTCATCCGTTGGCCTAAAAGCGACGGAGAACTTTCTTGTTGAATCAGCTGCTATGGAGAAGATATTTGATTCTGTGGTAAACCAAAGATTCTTATCAAAGTAGCGAAGACTTTTAGAAAAGCTAAAATCATTAGGGTCTAAATACTCAGGTCGGCGATCTGACCATCCGGCAGTTTGGGGGTTATAGCTGAAAATTCCATTATGAGTACTCACCCAAAGTTCGTCATCATAACCGGCAGAGAGTAAAGCATAATTTCGGTTTAGTACCCATTTCGGAACTGGGATATCAATCAGGCTATCTCCTTGAATTTCATAAATATTCCCTAAAAAGTTCAATACATATAGTTTTCCACCAATGGAGGTTAGGCCGGTCAGAGGTTGACTTCCTGCCTGTTGCGATGTAATGCTCGTGTATTCTTGGCCATCATATCGAAAAATACCAATCTCGGTTCCCATCCAGAGATAGCCTTTATCGTCGAAATGAAGGTTGTAAATTTCATTACAAGGAAGGTTCTCTAAATCACTTATTTGTCGGAATTCTGGGGTTTGTCCTTTCGCATTGAGCAAACCAGTGCAAAGCAGTAGAGCGAATAGCCAATAGCGAACCATCTGTCGAATGTAGAAAATAATCGTCAATCAAAGACGCTCAGCAAGCATCAAAAGTGCTGCGCCAAATGCAATGCCGCTTAAAAACAAGTTCCAATCTCTGGGTTTGGTCTTCAAGCTTCTATCAGCAATAAAAAAGAAAAGCAACATGCCAGCAACGATGCAAAGTTGACCAAGTTCTATTCCTAAGTTAAAGGATAGTAGAGGAAGGACAAGTGAGTCATCACGCCCTAAAAGTTGTCTGAAATAGGTCGAAAAGCCCATGCCATGGAAGAGTCCGAAGATAAGTGCAGCGGCATATTTTAAGCGATGTGCAGTTAAGTCGGGTTTGTTTATGATGATGTTTTGAAGAGCCGTGATGGCGATGGTCAGTGCGATGATGATCTCAACAATATCTTGATCGACTTTGAGCAAATTGAGTGCGGATAGAGCCAAGGTCAATGAATGGCCTAGTGTGAAGGCAGTAACCAAAATCAAGATTCTTTTCCAGCTTTTGATATCGTAAGCAGCACATAAAGCAATGACGAACAAAATATGATCGAGCCCTTTATAATCTAAGATATGATCGAATCCTAGTTCGAGGTAGGTGCTAAAGGCAGACATATTAGGGAATCAATGACCAAGTGAGTTTATCTCCTACCTGTAAACCATATTTCGCAGCAAGGCCAGCATTCACTTCAAGGACATATTTGGCCGGGGCACTTGATGGAATGGATGCCTCTGAATAAGGCTTGGTGTCTCGTTGGATGGTCACAATCCGTTGGTCTTCACCTATAAAAATGATATCGAGTGGGATGATGGTATTTCTCATCCAAAAAGAGCGCATATCAACATCTGGAAAGATGAAGAGCATTCCTCGGTTTTCGTCCATTTGTTTACGAAACATCAATCCACGTGTGATACCGTATTCGTCATCAACAATCTCAATCTCCAACGATTTCAGGGTGTCTTGTGCACGCGTTACAACCATGTTCGCTTCATGGGTGAAGGGAGGGTCGGGCTGAACATATTCGGGCGTCTTCGTCTTTGGTTTATGAGGTGTTCTGAAAGTGCTATACATATAAAAAGCACCAAACATCAAGAGTACGAGCAAGAGAGAATAGGATATCCACTTATTTTTCATGCGGAGGCAAATTAATAGATTCTTGGTAATCGATGCTTAGCTTTTTTGCTTTTTCGACCCATTTTTTGGTACCGGATCATAGCCATGTGAGCCCCAAGGGTGACAATGCGATAAGCGTTTCAATCCCATTCCTAGTCCTTTTATCGGTCCCCATTCTTCAATCGCCTCAGCTGTATATTCCGAGCAAGTGGGTGTATGCCGACAATTCTGGCCAAGCAAGGGGCTGATAAGGTATTGATACAGCCGAATGGGGAGTTTAAATAGAAACTTCAGCATGAAGGGGTTCTGGGTTCCGGGTGATAGGCTATGGGCTCTAACCCGTAACCTATAACCTAAAAACCATTTTATTTCAAGGTTCCAACCATGTCTTCCGGACGTACCCACTCATCGAATTGCTCGGCGGTGAGAAGTCCTAAGTCAACTGCTGCTTCCTTGAGGGTCTTATTTTCTTTGTGTGCAGTTTTTGCGATTTTAGCCGCATTCTCGTAGCCGATATGCGTGTTCAATGCTGTTACCAACATCAATGAATTATTCAAGTGTTGTTTAATGACAGGCAAATTCGCTGTGATGCCAATGGCACATTTTTCTGTGAAGGATACGCAGGCATCGCCAATTAAACGGGCGGATTGCAATACGTTAGAAGCGATCACCGGCTTGAATACGTTCAATTCAAACTGTCCGGTAGCTCCACCCATTGTAACAGCCACATCATTACCCATTACTTGGGCAGCTACCATGGTCATGGCTTCTGGCTGAGTTGGGTTGACTTTTCCAGGCATGATGGATGAACCTGGTTCGTTATCTGGAATTACAATTTCTCCAATTCCACAACGCGGACCACTGCTGAGCATCCGGATATCATTCGCGATTTTCATCAAGGATACAGCGGCTCTTTTAAATGCGCCAGATAGCTCAACCATGGCGTCATGGGCCGCCAAGGCTTCGAATTTGTTTGGTGCAGTTACGAAAGGCATGCCCGTAAATTCTGCGATTTTGCTGGCAACCAATACGTCGTAACCTGCTGGAGTATTCAATCCAGTACCCACAGCCGTTCCGCCTAAAGCAAGTTCTTTGACCATTTCGAGTGCATTATTGATTGCACGTATGCCATTATCAAGCTGTTGCACGTATCCTGAGAATTCTTGTCCTAAGGTTAATGGAGTCGCATCCATAAAATGGGTACGGCCAGTTTTGGTAATATTCGCAAATTCTTTCGCCTTATTATTTAAGGTGTCGCGCAGAAGTTGGATCCCTGGCAATGTTACTTGCACTGTTTGCATATAGGCGGCAATATGCATGGCTGTTGGGAAGGTATCGTTTGATGACTGCGATTTATTTACGTCATCATTCGGGTGAAGTACTTTCTGCTCGTCGTTTAATGTTCCGCCATTCATCACATGAGCACGGTAGGCAACGACTTCGTTCACATTCATGTTGCTTTGTGTTCCAGAACCGGTTTGCCAAATGACTAGTGGGAATTCTCCATCTAATGATCCGGTCAATATTTCTTCGCAGGCCGCTGATATGAGGTCGCGTTTTTCGGCATTTAATACCCCGAGATCATGGTTTGCATGTGCTGCCGCCTTCTTTAGGTAGGCAAAGGCATGGATGATTTCTTTAGGCATTGAAGCCTCTGGTCCGATTTTAAAGTTGTTACGAGAGCGTTCGGTTTGTGCTCCCCAATAACGGTTGGCAGGCACTTTTACCTCGCCCATGGTATCGCGTTCTATTCTGAATTCCATTGCGTGTTGTATGATGGTTTTTGGTGCCGCGAAGATAGCCAAAAGAGCCGCGACTAAAAAGGGAGGAGAGAAGCTTTTCTATATGGAAAATCTAGCTAGGCTTTCTCTTTCGAAGGTGTGCTATTCTCCAATTTTGAAGCTGGTCATGGTAAAGCTGCCAGCGATTGCATCGTCATTAAAGAAGCTCAGCTCTTCCTGGTCATCCCGCATGGCCATGGCATAGAGCATGGGTAAATAATGTTCATTCGTAGGAATTGCTTTTCGTACCGACTCACCTAATTGGCCATAATTCGACAAGGCCTGATAATCATTTTCTAGAATTTTCTTCTTAAAGATTTCATTTGCCTCCCAGGCCCAATCATGACCAAATGAGGCATTAAAGTCTTCGCCATCCATCTGCGCATATCGGAAACTATGCACCATATTTCCGCTGCCAATCACAAGCACTCCCTTTTCTCGAAGTGTGGTCAACTCACGTGCGAGTTCATAATGTTCGATGGGTTTTTTATTGACATCCAAGCTCAACTGAATCATCGGAATATTTGCCTCTGGATACAGGTTGATCGCCACACTCCAAGCACCATGGTCAAAACCCCATTGGTCGTTGAGGTCAACATGGTGAAGTTGTGCTTCTTTCCTAGTTTCTTCAGCGAGCCAACTGCTTCCAGCCGCAGGATATTCTACTTCAAATAGTTGACGTGGGAATCCGCCGAAATCATGAATGGTTGGTGGAAGTTGCTGCTGGGTCACAAAAGAGCCCTGCGTTTCCCAATGTGCGGAAATCATCAAAATGGCCTTGGGGGTCGGTAATGATTTCCCAATCTCTTTCATTTCACGCGTAAAGCGGTTGTCTTCAATTGCATTCATGGGCGAACCATGCCCAATAAATAAGGCTGGCATTTTTTCACTTGGTTCAAATGAATCAGTCAAATTATCAAGTGCATTGAGTTTCATAGCAGCAGGAATTAACGGACTTAAAGCCAGATAACGGAGGAACTTTTTTCTTTCCATTCGTCATATTTCTATATAGATGTATAGACAACTATCGGGCCGATTTGTAGGGATTCATATTAAGGTACAATGGGTGAAGTTGCAATGGAGAAAAGCGCAGGGCGCCGGGCTCAGAGCTCAGGGCTCAGGGCTGTCGACACCGCCTGTTGGGGTACGGAGTACGTAAACTACCTAGGCTTATTTCTTCCTAAACCCTAGGGAAAGCGAATTGACACAGTAGCGTAATCCTTCTTCTTCTGGTCCATCATTGAAAACATGGCCAAGATGACCGCCACAGCGTGCGCATTGAATTTCTATGCGGGTCATTCCGTGACTGGTATCGCGCACTTCTTTGATATTCTTTTTATCGATGCCTTGATAGAAGCTTGGCCAGCCGCAGCCTGCATCGAATTTGGTGGAGGAGCGAAAAAGTTCTAGCCCACATGCCTTGCAAACATAAATGCCGGTATCCCAAAGTTGATCGTACTCTCCGGTATAGGGTGATTCTGTCGCTTTTTCCCGTAGCACGGCATATTCATCTGGTGTAAGCTCTGTTTTCCATGCAGAATCAGTTTTGGTGATTTTTTCGCCTTCAAAAGCGGGATTTCGACTGGGCTGTACACTGTTACTGCAGGAGCTTATGCCACTAATAATGAATAAGAAAAAGAGTATTTTTTTCATGATGGGGCAATTTGAAAGGCAAAAAAAAGGCCCGGGGAGACCCAGGCCTAGGATGATAAGGTAATAATTAAGGGAGAAGAACCGTATCAATAACATGGATTACTCCGTTTTTTTGACGGACATCGTAAGTCGTGATATTAGCCGTATTGCCATTTTTATCTGTCACAGTGATGTTTCTTGGACCATTCATTTTGAAGGTCAACTCTTCACCGGCTACCGTTTTTAAACTCGCCTGACCTTTTCCTTTTTTGATGGCCTTTTCAAGCGTTGTAAAGTCATAATTTCCGGCCACCACGTGGTAAGTCAATACCTTGGTTAGTTTTGCTTTGTTTTCAGGTTTAAGAAGTTCTCCGACCGTTCCTTCTGGAAGATTCTCAAAAGCATCATTAACAGGTGCAAAGACCGTAAATGGACCAGCTGTTTGAAGGGTTTCCACCAAATCGGCAGCCTTCACCGCCGCAACAAGGGTTGTGTGGTCTTTTGAGTTTACTGCATTTTCTACGATGTTTTTAGCTGGATACATGTTTTCGCCTCCAACAACTGTTGTTTGAGCGAACACCGTGCTGCCTGTAAAAAGTAAAGCGGCGACAAATAAGGATTGAGATAATTTTTTCATGGTATGTTTAATTAGCGTTGTTTGATGTCATATACGCAGCTTTATAAGTCCTTGGATTTCCAGATTAAAAAAAAACTTTTTAAACCCATCCCTTCGACAGGCCTGGCAAGTGCAGCATTACAACAATTTTAATCACAGGCCGCTCAGGGACCAGATCGTCTAACCATCTCATTGTCTAATTGTCAATAAGTCGACGATTCGATTTGTCGACCAAAAGGCAACTAAAACCAAAGACAGCTCGTTTCACTAAGAACACATTTTTCCATTAACTTCGAACCCTCAAAAAAACGGAGCATAGTCTTGTCAGTAATCGTTGATCATATCTCAAAAATCTACGGCGAACAAAAAGCAGTAGATGATATTAGTTTTCAGGTAAACAAAGGCGAAATCGTAGGTTTCCTCGGTCCGAATGGTGCCGGGAAAAGTACGACCATGAAAATTCTTACCTGCTTTTTGCCTCAAACTTTTGGTCAGGCCAGTGTTTGCGGACATGATGTGGTGAATGAAACCATGGAAGTACGCCGTAAAGTGGGGTACCTGCCGGAGCAAAACCCATTGTACCTCGACATGTACGTGAAGGAATACCTGCTCTTTATGGCCTCTTTAAGGAAGCTAGGTCCTGGTTCTCAAAAGCGTGTAGAAAGCATGATAGAACGTACCGGGCTTACACAAGAGCGGAAGAAGAAAATCGGACAGCTTTCCAAAGGCTACCGTCAAAGAGTAGGTTTGGCTCAAGCCATGTTGCATGAGCCCGAAGTACTGATTTTAGACGAGCCTACCTCCGGACTTGATCCCAACCAATTGGTGGAAATTCGCAGTTTGATTCGTCAGATTGGAAAAGACAAAACGGTGATTCTGAGTTCGCATATTATGCAGGAAGTGGAAGCCCTCTGCAGTCGAGCGATCATCATCAATAAAGGGAAAATTGTAGCGGATGATAGCATGGCGAAGCTTCAAGGAAGCGTGAGCGTAAGTGCTAAGCTTACAGTAGAATTCCGCGATCCCGTACACAGTGATTTATTAAGAAAAATAGAAGGCGTGAGTCAGGTGGAAAATTTAGGTGAGAAGAAATTCGCCATCCATGGGTCATCCATCGACAAAACCAAGGAACAGGTTTTTGCCATCGCCGTAGAAGCCAAAACAATCATTTTATCCATGCAGGAGGATGAGCAAAAACTCGAATCCGTATTCCGTGAGTTGACCAAAAGTGCTCCTGCAAAATCTCAAAAAGCTAATAGCAAATAAGGATGTTCGTGATCTATATCAAAGAAATCCGGAGCTTCCTCAGCTCGTTAATTGCCTATATCGTGATCATCACGTTTTTGTTGGCAATTGGCTTGTTCATGTGGATTTTCCCAGACACCAATGTTTTGGATATAGGGTATTCCAACCTGGATCCACTTTTTTTTGTTGCCCCTTGGGTATTCATATTCTTGGTATCAGCCATCACCATGCGCTCCTTTGCGGATGAAAAAAGGGCTGGTACGATTGAAACTTTAACCACGAGTCCGGTAAGTGACTTGAGCATCATACTTGGGAAATTCTTTGCGGGTGTGACCCTCTTGCTCTTTGCCTTGATTCCAACAATTGTCTACTATCTGAGTGTTCGTTATCTCGCTTATCCTGTTGGGAATATTGATTCAGGTGCCATACTCGGATCCTATATCGGTTTATTGATGGTAGGCGCCACCTTTGTTTCCATAGGCATGTTTGCGAGTAGCATCACGGATAATCAGATTTCTGCGTTTATCATATCTACCTTTCTTTGCTTTTTCTTTTTCTCTGCCTTTCATTACCTCGGTGAACTAAAAGTGCTGGGTGACTTGGATTATGTTATTTCTTGGCTCGGAATGTTTGCGCATTATGAGTCTATCTCTCGTGGAGTGCTTGATACGCGAGATGCTTTTTACTTCTTGAGTGTCATCGTGTTTTTCATTTTATTAACGAAAACGGTTTTCGGAAGCCGCAAATGGTAAGGATATGAAGAAAAGGAATTTGCGCTCACAATCGATCTTAGAACTGGTGCTTGCCCTTGCGCTTATTGGGGTATTGAATTATTTGTCGTCACGGGTTTTTCACCGTTTCGACTTCACCAAAGAAAAACGCTATACGCTATCTGATGCTTCTGAAAAGTTAGCGGAGGCCTTGGATGATGTCTTCTATGTGAAGATTTACCTCGATGGCGACGACCTACCTCCTGCCTATAAAAACTTGCGAAACTCTACCAAAGAGATGCTCGATGAGTTTCGTTATGCTTCGGGAGATAATATCGAATATGAAATCTATAACCCACTTGAAGGACTCGATGGGGAAGACCTAAAAAATGTCTTAATCGAGCTTCGAGAATCGGGAATCCAAGTTACCGACCTCTACGAAAAAACCAATGATGGTTCTCGGCAGAAACTAATTGTACCTGGAGCCCATGTATTTTATAAGGGCCAGCAATATCCTATGTATTTGATTGATCCGAGCATGACGGTCAATAATCCGGCGACCTTAAATAAGGCGGTCGAAGCATTGGAATTTACCATCGCGAATACCCTCCGCCGTTGTGTGCAGCCAAGCAGGAAGACCATTGGTTTTATGGATGGTCATGGTGAGTTGGCCGACCTACAATTGCTTGATGCCAAGCGTCTGCTCGATGAATACTATGACGCCGAACGGATGAATCTCAACTTTGATGATTCCGCTTTCTATGGTCAAATTTTGGATAAGCTGAATGATGTTCCTGAAGACTCGCTTGGTTTTGCAGTCGATCGATTAATCAAGGCCAAGTTAAATGCCTTTGATGCCATCGTATTTGCCAAGCCAAGACTGGCCTTCGCTGAGCGCGAAAAATATTGGATAGATCAGTATATCATGCAAGGAGGGAAGGTCATGTGGATGATTGATCCGCTCATGATTGAGACGGATACGCTAGCCCGTTACGGAAAAGTATTTACGGCAGATTATGATCTAAATTTAACGGACTTGCTCTTTAAATATGGCGTTCGTGTGAACCTTGATTTGGTGCAAGATTACAATAGTTTAATTGTTCCATTTGGCCGTGAGGGTGGAGGAGTTGATCCAAAACCTTGGTTCTACTTTCCGGTTCTTCCAAGCATGAACAACCACGCCATCAATCGTAATATTGATTTGGTATGGCTTCAGTATCCTGCAAGTATTGATACAGTGGGTTCTCCAAATCTTAAGAAAACGGTTTTGCTACAATCTACTGGTCTCTCGAGGCGAAGCAATCATCCGGTAGAAATCGACATGCAGGTTGTGCGGAAGCCTCCGGCAGAGGACTATTTCCCGAATAGTGAGGAGCCTTTGGCCGTGTTGGTAGAAGGAAAGTTCGAGTCGCCATACACCATGGCTAACCGAAAGGAGCTTGATCCAGAGAAAACCTTTATTGATCATATCGATAACGGCAAAATGATTGTGGTGGGAGACGGCGATCTGATGCTGAACCTGGTGCGTCAAGATGGACAATATTATCCAGCAGGCTACGACCGTTTGTCCAAAAAGACATTCGGGAATCGTCAGTTTTTTATGAATTGCATCGATTATTTGGTGGATGACTATGGCTTGATTGAAGTGCGGAACAAAGACATCCAACTCCGTCTATTGGATAAGGATAAAATCAATCTTCCAAAAGAACAGAATAAATGGAAAGCATTAAATATGGTGCTTCCAGTAGTAATCATCCTCCTTTTTGGATTGATTAATGGCGTGATTAGAAAAAGAAAATATGAGCGATAAGAAGAAAAAATCAATTTGGTCAAAAACCCTCTTGGCCCTGTCGATGCTGTTGGTATTGGCGGTGATTTTTATACCCATCATCGATAAAAATTTTAAGTCGACCTTGAAGCCGGAATTGAAGAATTTCGCTCTTGAAGACCCTGAAGAAGTGACCGAGATCTTTATGGCTACCAAGAACAGCACTACTTCTTTTGTGAAGCTGAGTCTAAACGATAAAGGCGTTTGGATGGTAAATGATGAATTCCCTGCCGAGCCGGAAAAGATTAAAATGCTGCTGAACGAGTATTTGGCACGTTTGATTGTGAAGAATCCAATTCCCAATGGAGGAATAGATAATGTGGTAAAATCCATGGCATCTAACGCCATCAAGGTAGAAATTTACAAGGGAACGCATAAGGATAAGGTTATTTATGTAGGGGGCAACTCAGCGGATGAGATGGGAACCCACATGATGTTGGAGAATTCCTCCCGGCCTTTTGTGGTGCATATTCCCGGATTTATGGGGTATCCATCCGCTATCTTCAATATGAACCCGAAGAAATGGAAGAGCCTGAATATATTTCAAACAAGTATTGTGGATTTAAAGTCGGTATCTGTGTTCTACCCTGCTGATGCTGGCGGTTCTTTTACCATCCATAAAGAAGAACGTACGCTTCGATTAGAACCGTATATCGTGGGCGATTTAAAGGACCCTAAGGCATTGGATATGGCCTTGCTCAAACAATATGCAGCGACCTTCGAAAGCCTAAACTATGAAAGTATTTACGAAGGTTTGGCAGCCCAGCTCGCAGACTCGGTTATCAGGGTAGATCAACCGTATGCGGTTATTAATCTAGACCGAGTGGATGGAACAGATCATGAATTGAAAATCTATAAAAAGCCCGTTACGGCCGATTCACCACAGTTGGATAATTTTGGTAATCCAGTGAATTATGATCTCGACCGTTTCTATGGAGTTCTAGATGGAAATACCTCTGATATTCTTTCAGTGCAAAGTTTTGTGTTTAAGAATATTTTTAAGAAGTACGGAGCGTTTTACGGAGAGAAGTATTAGCTTTTTCTTTCCTTAAATCACCTACTTAATGAGCGTAACTGTGCCGGTGTATTTTACAGGCTGCGAATAGTAAAATTTGTAGTTGAAGATGACATAATAGACTCCAGCTGGAAGGGTATAGCCATTTAAATCACTGCCCGACCAGTTTATCCCATCACGTCCATTTCCATCTGTTGTACTTTCATAAACAAGTAGACCAAAACGATCGAAAATTTTAAGGTCGTAGTCTTCTTCCCCTAATATATCAATGTCGAATGCATCATTCAATCCATCGATATCACCGGGAGTAAATACATTAGGGATAAAGATATGTTTGGGGTTTTTGAGGTGAAATGTCTTGCACAACTCATCTTCACATCCAAGCTCGTTTCTTGCTTTCAAGCAGACTTTAAAATAGCCTTGATTGGGGTAGAATTTTACAAATGGATCTCGGTCCTTCGAGGTTTTAAAGAAGTTGGTGGAGTCTATTCCTTCAAAAGTCCAATCGAAGGCAACTCCGCTGATAGAGGTGTTTTTAAACTGAATGTCTAATGGTTTCGAGCGGGAAGAGTCGATTTCAAAATTCGCCTCAATATCGATAACCTCAATTTGTTTTGT
>Ga0100380_10003191_pt1 | contig 17455 bp, 13 predicted proteins | sample CryGeymeta201504_FD_80417 | JGI IMG/M metagenome (GOLD analysis project Ga0100380, IMG submission 80417) | Groundwater microbial communities from Crystal Geyser aquifers in Utah, USA - Crystal Geyser metaG 2015-04 | ecosystem: Environmental > Aquatic > Deep subsurface > Groundwater | place... | reverse complement strand
TATCCGGGTGTTTTAATTTATAGTGCTGGTTGAGGCTACCTTCTGAGCCATATGACTTTCCACAGGTCTTCACCGTGCACTTGTAGTACCTCTATATTTCATCGGCGTTTCTCCTCATCCTTTTGCCTTTGTCAGTTTGTCTTTAGCTCTGACTGAAAAATTATTAATCCTATATCTACTGGAATCCTACCTCGTACTTTCTCAACCTTGAAATCAGTTGGTTTTTTTCCTAGATCATGTCCTTCATTTGAGTGGTCAGGGCAATGTTGGCAAGGAGGAGGCGACAGTACTCATGATAGTAGCCGTCTTCCTGGTTATTGGCTCTACGTTATGAATGGAATACATTTGAAATTCTTTGTCGAGTTCGAAGGGGTCCATAGTCCGTTAAAATTAACTATCTGAATATGACAGTCATAAGTCAAAAGTTATAGATTTCGACCAACAAAGTACCTATATTTCTGACCAAGAATTGATTCACTATTTGTATCAATAATATGATTCTCGATAGACTGACATGAACTGGCCTTAGCAATATGAGGCAATTTATAAACTTATAACTATACTGCTACTGCATGAATCCATTCACTAATCCTCGGCCGAGATAAGGCCGGAAAAACGTCTTTGATGAGCTGCTGAAAAACCAGGGCAAAAGCCTTGACGCCAACTCTTTCAATTTTACAGAAGAAAAGAATGAAAACATATCCCAAAACAGGAATGTTTTTCATTCGATAAAATAGGAAGGAAATCAGTTTCAAAAGATAGAGCCCATCCAGCGCAAAGAAGAACAGATTTCTCCAATCAAAGATTCAGTAACTTTTCAAATGAAAGTTAATCACAAATAATGCGCTATCAGTGACTAAGTCTCGAACTACCTTTCTAAACGACTCTTTCGATCATCTAAGATTAGCAATGATGAAGAACTCCCAAAACTAGACCTTCAGGAACAATAAAGTGAAATTTAGGAGAAAATCAGCATTTTCAAAAAGGCCGAGAAGTGTCTCTTACCTCTTTCCAAATTCATCGAGAAAAACTATTCCTTCCTATTCTAATACATCCACCACCTCCAAACAAACATCACCAAATTGCAATTGTACCATCCTTAGATGATCCGGTTGATGCTGGGGCTTAATTTTTACTAGCCTATCAAAGAGAATTGCTTTCAGCTGCAGTAAATTATGCTCAAAAATCATCCCTTAGCTTCTTGCATACAGCAAGTCTCTAGGAACTTCAGGTTAGACATTCTTCGAAGTTTTTATGTGGCAAAATAAACCTATCTTATTGGAGCCGGAATCAAGCCCAATGAAAATACAGGATTCGGACTTGTAGTTGATAGGCATAAAATTCGATAGATGTCCCAATTCATCGGGTAAGCAAGCAAATTCATCGAGGTTGATAAGGCTAACATAGTGAAGTGCTACGATTAACTATTGGCAAAAAATGTGTTGCCATCATCTCTAAAGCTCCTCAAGGAAACTGAAGAACTGAACACCCTCTGGCTCAACATCCATAATATTGAATCACAGGGAGATTTGATCCAATAAGGAGTATTGCAAATTTTCACAAAATACTATAAAATTGCAGGAAATACCCTAACTAAAAATTCCAGTGCTTAGCTTGAAGTAATGAAAAGAAAATTGTTATCTTCCAACCTGAACCCGAATTTGAAGAAAAAACTATTTGAGCTGAACATGAACTAAATGCTGGAACAGGGGTAATTTGTGAATGGGGAACTTACTGGACATTATTCAACCTTGGTCAATTTTCTTATTCATCACAAGGAGGTGGACTATACCAAATTGATTGATAATACCAGAGAAGTGATAACATTGGATGGAAAATGGGTGCCTTACTTTGAGAAGTATGTCAGCCAACTTACCTTCTCACTCGATTAATCTTCAAACTTGCTGAAAGGAATATACATTTTTAAGATCCTTTAACTTCTAAAGTCATGTAAATTGAGTGAAGCTTGCTAGAAACAGCTTATCAAGAGCATCAGCATGCTTTCCATTCCTCTTTCTATTTTGTACCTGAATCAGCTTCGCTGTCAATCCCTGAAGGTTCGTCACATAAAATTGCTAGCAAAAAAATCATAACTGCAGTTGAATTTCAGCAGCCAAAATGAATGCTCGATCATTAAAAATAATCTGAATCTCGAAGGTTCAGATTTTATTAAGCTTTACTTAGATAGCGTGGAAATATTATTCGAGGAGCTACTGGAAACAAATGATATAACTTTTCTCGAAGGAGCCATTTCAAGTGGAAAATCAATTACTTTATCATGGTCCCTAGATGAAAAGGTCCTCTATTGTGTGACTTTCTACTATTAGCTGCTCTTTCAATTCAAATCTCAACAACCGAGAATTCAGGTCGATCTAGTCAAACTTTTCCACAAGCTTAAAAGCATCGATATTGAGATATAAGCTTCCTTTAAATCATATGATAGACAACTTCGGATGAAAGTATCAGATCCTTTTCTAATTGCCAAACATTTATAGTACAGTCTTTAGTTGTTGTCAAGCCAACAGCTAACTCCTATCATCTAAACCTGGTTCAGCCTTTTTAATGAATCTAGTGGTAGAATGAGCTTTGACCTCTTGATCAACTTTTTTATTTCCCTGTCAAAAATCAGTTTACCTACTGCAGACAATGTCAAAATTGTAGAAATTTAATGTCAAGGGATAGCCATGTTTAAATAATAAGCTCATCGCTATCTGATGTAAAATTTTGGCTAAAAAGGTTTTACTGAAGAAGCACCTCTGAAAATTCTCCAGCTGATCAAGGATCTTTCTAACTATTGTTAATTGACATCAATCTCAAACATTTTTTTGCCAAATTTCTTCAGAGAAATTATTACAGACCTGAACTCTAAGGTTAGCGATATCCTTGATATCATTAATTAAAACGGTATTCTTTTGATGTCTCAGAGATTGGATCTTATTTTTCTATTGCTTGTTCCTTTAAATCAATCACAGTCCACAACTTCTGAGGGTTATCTTTTGGAACACATTCGCCAATCAAAAAAGACTAATCTTCGAACCATATCTATGCATATATGTCGCTAACTCAAGAAACAGACATCCTTTGATGGGATACAACTTTGCTATTCGCTTCTCAACCTCGACAATCTCCTTAGCAAAATGATCACACAAGGACTCAGTATTGAAATAACAGAATCAATCAAATCGGTTTAGAAAGTAACCCTTCTTGAGGTGGATCATCTCGTCAGAATATTGCCTGGCCTGTAGATAGATACATAAATCCTTTCTTCTGAGCACTAAAAATAAAAAATTGAACTTCTGAGGAAGATTATTATAGTTCAGATTGTCACTTGGTTTAAACAACAAGACGCCACTGCTATACTGTTTGACCGGTTAACAGCCTTTCTAATCTCATCCATGAATGCTTTGAAATACTAATATCACCTCTTTTTCCTGCAGAAGGGTATCGAGCTCAATCTGATCAACAAGATCAGTCTTTAGAATAAGAGAAATATTTCTTCTTATGGTGCTTACTTGCAGTGTATCATGATAGGAAGAAAGAAAGGATTCAATCACTCTCTCATTGAGGACCAAACAACAAAGATAAAATCGTAAATTTCAGCATTCACTCGCTTGACCTGCTTGATATTAAAATTTCATAGAAATAAATAGCTCGATCCAAGAAAGCGTCAATTTGAAGTATTTATGCTCAATAGTATCATCAAAATTCTTCAAAAATGCAAAAAATAGCCTACTTTAAGTTTACATGTCAAAGAACATCTTCAATAAATCAAATTGGGACTATAAGCTATTGCTACAGAATAACATGATATATTTGATAAAGAATTGTGTCTTGTAGATGCAGAACTAAGTACTTTCTTAGCAGCTGAATTCGAAGGAGGGCAAAATTATGATTGTAGTTAGTGCTCCAGTCAATAGGAATTTGACAACATTTATGGAAAACATCTGGCAGCATTATCTGGAGCACAAACTGATATAAGTATGAGGCATCAACTCTTCAAGATGATTGAAATACTCTCAAACAATCCGAAGTTCAAATTAGATAGGTTCATACTCGACAAAAACATAATTGCTAAACTGGTTACCCAATAGCTGACTATTTTTCCTTTTCTTGCCTTGCTTCAAAAGCTGATCCCTCGTATCAGTATGAGTTCTGATCGCATTAAAGCTGAAATCATTGATACTTTGATGAAAATGGCTTAAACAATTTCACAAGATAAGGATTCAATAGGACAAGTTAAGTTGACCAGAGAACTGATTACAAGTTTTAGCATTGGCCTCAAATCAGGATTTATGTCTCCGTTTTTGCTTTTGAAGGCTGTGCATCCACATATACGCTTGCTGTTGGACAACTTGAGCAACCTTCTTTTCAGCTGGAAGAAACCCAACTGTCAACTGTTCACTACTCTAAATGAAACAACTATCTCGGTGGATAGCTCAATGCTAAAAATTCACAAGAACCGCTTTTCATTGTGGAATTATCTAGAGTATCGAGAAAGACTGCTCCTGGTTAGATAAGTGCTGCTGTACGGCAGATAAATGAATGGTCTTGAATTCAATGAGCATAGCTTTGTTGAAACTATTATTCGTTATATGTGCTTTTTGATAAAAAATGAAAGGAGTCTAAGAACAGGTGAGACCTTGAGGAAATTTATGACAGGAAAGACTATCATGAGCCACGGGGGTCAAAAGTAGTTGCTTGATTTGGATTTTCCTGAAGAGCCAATCGACGAACTGACTAACATTTGCTCCACAATATCTCACCATCTAAATCGCTTGGGATGGGAGTTAAAAACTGAACAAATCGAAAAGCTGGCAAAAATGTAGAGAAAAAAATGATGTTTCGCTTTATAAAAAAATAAAGTTGGATATGAAACAGTTAGTATAATATCGTTTCGATATAGTATATTATTTAACAGACACATGGACAGAAGAAGCTTTGGCAGGTAGATCACCAACCTCCCCGATCTCAAGACCAGAAAAACACCCTCGCTCACACTTGTCGATCCACCTAATCGACCTTCCCTTGTCCACAAACCTATCTCACTTCAGCCTCTCAATAAAAGCATCACGCCCAAAGCCAGTGAAAGAGCCACAATCGACCTCCAGCTTAAAGATCCACAAATGGTTCCTTAATATTTCAGAGAAAACCTTGAATATTTGCGAAAACTAGAAGATGAAGCATTCAGTTTGGGAAATTACATGCCTGAGCATAAGACTATAGGTGAGCAAGATCGAGCCAAACTGATCGATTGGCTTTGTAAGTTGCACTACAAATTCAAAATGTTCCCTGGGACCCTCTTTACCATGGTCTCCTACATTGACCGGTATCTTGCTGTCAATAATGAACTCCCTCTCTCAGAATTGCAACTTCTAGGCATCGCTGCTCTCTTTGCTGCTGCCAAATTTGAAGAAACCTATCAAGTTCCTCCACTTAAGCAGCTCGTTACTTGCTGTAGCTATCAGTATACTGCCCAGCAGATTTTGCAGAAAGAAGCAGATATCATCAAAATATTGGATTTCAAGCTCATAAGCAATTCAGTTGTCCGATTCTTTGAGCCATATTCTAAAATCATAGGCCTTGAGCTTAAAAACTATCACTTGGCTCAGTACATTCTCGAACTATCTCTTATTCAGCCCAGATTCTTGAAATACCAGCCCAGCATGTTAGCAGTATCAGTCATCTATCTAATCAAAAAGATCAGAAAGAGTGAATCAATATGGAGCACTTAGATCACTGAACTGGTGGGATATGAGGAGAAAGATTTAAAAATTTGTGCTAAAGATTTATGCTGTCTCCTTGAAAGTGCTCCTGAACTTGCTAACACTCGCTCAATCAAAGAGAAATTTTCCTTGCCAACTTTCCATGAAGTAACAAGGATCAAGTTATAGCGCAAGGAAAGAAAGTGATAATTAATATAATTATTGAAGATGCATATAGCGATATCACTTTCCTTTGTGAGGTACCACGCCCTTTGCTGCTAGTTATTCCTTGACTCTAGTGAAGTACGTTGGGTCAGGATATCCAAAAGACCCACTACCTCCTGAAGTGTTTGTCTTGTGATGGATTCCGTTCCAAACCACCTGATTCTCAAGACCTGTGGTGACACTTTTTCCTACTGTGAAGATCAGTCTTCGATCGAAAGCTTCTTTGAGCAGCTCAAATACCTCCCTGCCTTCAGGTGTATCAGGTAAATATGCTGTTCGGCTTGTTCCGGGGTGATGCTTGCCATTCCTAGTTCCTGATTTCATGTTGTATGATATGACGATTGTTCCAGAATTATAACCACTACATTTCATGTTTTTATCCACATAATGTTTCATGGTACCATCTGGTTGGTCTCCTGTCATGTGTCCGAAAATTGTTGAGCATATTGCGCACTTTGCCCATTTATTTTTTCCAATGAGCTGCAGCAAACAAACCTTATGGTACTTGTGAGAGCATCCCAGCATAAGGACATCGTCATCGTACTCATTTGCAAGCTCCTTTTCTATCTATTTGATTTAAAATTCTTCTAGGCATATCATACATTTCTCATCCTCCATTTTGCACTTGGCCAGCTCGAACTATATCGTTGGGAAATAGCTTATTTCAAAAACGTCATGATACTTTTTCTTCTAGAGGTTGTTCTTCTAGTTGATCATGTAAATGACACAGGGCATGACCTCGAAATACTTATGTTCCTTGTCAAGAACATACTTGTTGTTGAGAAAGACTTCCAGCTCATTGTTGGGGGTGTAGTCAATAGCAAAGTCACCTTTCTTCTTGCCCTTGAAGGAATTTTGATTATTTTTCGAGGTTGTCTCCATTCTATTGAAATACTTACAATAAGAGGAAGAGCCCATATTATATGAATAGGAGTCAATAGCCTTATTTAAGTGATAGTTAGATATTTTTTAATACCGACATGAAGTTGATAAAAATTATAAAAACTCCGACCTCCCGGAATCGAACCAGGGACCTAAGGATAACTACAGAACTCTACAGTCCTCCGCTCTACCAGCTGAGCTAAGGTCGGGGTTAAGTACTTGCGAACTGGATAGCCTAAATTACACTCCCGTTTGTGATCCACCTATGAACACAGTACTCTCATCATAAAGGTAATTGTCGACCAAACGGTTGCTATCTTCATAGTTGACCTAAAAGTAGTATCAAAGAGTGAGAGAGGAGTGAATGTTAATCATAGTGAAAATATCCATATATTAATATCAGGTAGTATTACATCATTTTTGGCAATCCTAAACAGCTCCCTTATTCGACCCGATTTGTTCTCGATTTTAATGTGGATAACTTTATTATGCTGTAAGTCTTTGTTTGATTGTCATTTTATTGCCTCAAATCTATTAGTTTAATAAAGTGTTGAAATGTCGATCACCGAGCGCTACCATGGAAAAAGAATTTTGATCACCGGAACCACCGGCTTCCTCGGAAAAGTACTCCTCGAAAAGTTTCTCTACTCGCTCAGTCCTGTCGATAAAATTTATGTGCTGATTAGAGCCAAAGAAGGATCCAACCTTTTCGAAAGATTCAAAAAAGAAATCATGAGCAGTCAGTGCTTCGACAGACTTCGGTAAATCCACAAGGGAAAGTTCGAAGAATTCATCACCAGTAAAGTTGAGCCAATGTAAATATTGATGCACTCAGACAAGGCGATCTCCTGAAGGATGGTCTCGGTTTCTCCCCCGCAGACTAAGAAAAGATCACTAATACTTGCAACATAATCATCAACTGTGCAGCCAGTATCGACTTCAATGCACGAATCGACAACGCCATTGATAGCAACATCCGTGGATCTCTCAGAATGCTGGAATTGGCTCGCAAAACCAAGAACCTAGAAATGTTCACCCACATATCAACTTGCTACGTGAACTGTGATCGCAGCGGCCTTGTCAAGGAATAAATTTATGAGAGATGTAAGAGTTTATCAATTCAGAAATGGAGCCAGAAGAATAATTCAAGGAGCTTGAAGGTTTGACTATCCCTGAACTGATCTCAAACACCAAGCATATTCTTGGAAAATTCCCAAATACTTATACCTACACCAAAAACCTTTGTTAGAGATTAATGAAGAGTAGAAAAGGAGATGTGCCTCTTACTCTTGTCCGACCAGCCATCATCAATACTTCATACTTAGAGCCTGTTCCTGGCTGGATTGATAGTTTGGCTGCAGCTGCAGCTCTCTTTTTGTTCGTTGGACTTGGAATAGTTAAACATGCTTAAGGAGACTACAAGAAAATTGGAGACTTGATTCCAGTCGATGTTGTCGTTGCTGCAATTATCACAGCAACTATAGCAAATGTTGGTAATGACAAACTGTCAATTTATCATATCGGGACATCAGACCTCAACCCAATCACTTGGGGAGAGATGAAAGACGAGCTTTTGGATTATTGGAACTCAACGATTTCAGCTTCAAAGATGGGAAAAGCTGAGATTCATGTTTCTCGAAAGACATCTGCTCTGAACTTCTTGAAATTCAAAAGAAGACTTCCTCTTGAAGCCTACAAGCGAATATCACCCTTTTTGGGGAAACAACATGAGAAAAATGCAACAAAAATGATCAAAACCTTGAACAGAGGAGATGAAGTGAGCAAACTTTTCAAATTTTTCATGACCAACTAATGGATCTATGAAGCTAGAGGCATCAAAAGGGTGTCAAAACTACTGACAGAAAATGAGAGGAAAACCTTCTTTATTGCAATCGAAGATATTGAGCAGAAAAAGTACATCCAACTGAATAACTATGGCATCCAAAAATACATCCTCAAAGAGCATGCTGAATATCCCCTCAAGCCCAACTAAAATATTTTCTTCTCTCACAACGAAAATGACTACTTCGGTGATTTCAAGTGGGTCCTCAATACTCAAATGCCCATCAGACCTATCAGCGAAATCAAAACAAAAATATTGTCATCAAGCAGAGTCCTCAAAGCAATCGATCATGAAATAACTCTGAAGATGGAGAATAATAATATTTCTATTGACAAGGCAAGAAATCTTGTCAAAGCAGAAGCTGAAAAACTGATTGGATAAATTGTAGCTTAAGTTAAAGTTCCTGTCATGAGAACTATGGCCTATACCCTCCATAAGGTTTTCAAAAGTCTTTATGAAAAAATCACAATCAACATGGAAATGTTGGAACAAATTAGAGAAATTGAAAAGAACAGCGAACTTCCTATTGTCTTACTTCCCACTCATCGGTCCTACATCGATTTTCTCCTTATCAGTTATGTCTTTTTTGTCTACAAACTCAGACTGCCAAATTTCATAGCTGATGAGGCCATACTTCAAGCCAGGTTTCTGCCATTCATCATTAAAAGTTGTGGAGCCTTCTTCTTCCAAAAGAAAGAATACAAAGATTCGAACCTTTATCGCATTATTTTTGACAAATATATTGAGCTTCTCCTCAAACAAGGAAGTACAGTACAATTTTTCATCGAAGGAAACCGTTCTCGTACAGGAAAGATTCTTGCACCTAACTTTGAAATCTTAAATGTTGTTCTCGACTCTATTGTTTTTGGAAAAGTAAATGACGTCTGTTTAATTCCCATGACAGTAAACTACGAAAAAGTCCTTGAAGGAGATACTTTTCCTGGAGAGCTCTTAGGGGAATAAATGCTGGCATAATCTTTATGGAGAGTTGTCAAAGCCATCCCACAAGTTAAAGTTAATCATGGAAGAGTGTACATCTAAATATGTCAGCCTCTTTATGCTCGGCCGTTGATTCAAAAAGTTCAAAGTTAGTTTGGAGATAGCCACAGCCTTTAGATGAGAAAAAAATGTGTCAAGGTTGTAGGTCGATAGATCGTTGCAAGAATGACTCAAGGAGTTGTCATCATGAGCACAGCTCTAGTCTCCTCAGTTCTTTTGATGAATCGTAAAGGTGTCAGTGAGGAAGACTTGATCAAAACTGTCAACGAGATATCAAAGTATGTCCTAAAGAAAGGATATAAGGTTGGAGGAGTTAACTAAAATTCTTCAGCTGTTGCTGTCAGAAGTGCCATCAGTTATCTTGAAGGCATCATAACAAAGACTAAAAAGAACATTTTCGAGCTAACAATCAAGGCTGGAAGCCAATTCCAGAAAATATTGATGTTGGCCTACTATCGCAACACGCTTACCCATGCTTTCCTTCCTGAGGCATTTGTTGGCTGTACTATCGCAGCTTTCGGAGAGCAACTTTATTCAAATTAAGGAATCCCCTTGGAACGTATTCATGAACAGACCATTTTCTTGATGTCCCTGTTGCAAAAATCATACTTCCTGGAATACTCTCTCCATTCATTCTAAGACTTTATGAGAGTAATCACCCATTTGCAAGATAACATGGTCATTGAGTTGAAAGGAAATGATAAGGTAGTCATTAGCTCTTCAGGAATTGCCGCTCGTATGATTCCTTTCTATCAATCCTTGGTGAGACCTGAAATCGAATGCTATTGGGCTTGTTTAGTATATCTTATTACTCTCTCACGCAACCATGACAATCTATATGAGACATCTTCCCTTGATAAGTTCTATGACACTATTCAGTGGTACATGGAGTCGCTTTATGACTAAAAAGCAATTGAGGATTATGAAGCCTGTTCACTCGAGACTATCAAGAATGCTTTTGAGCAATATCAGAGACAAAAATTCGTTAAACTGACTTCTGGTAGTAAGAAGAAAGAAGCTCAGGTGGAGGTGCTTGTCCCATGCGAGCAACTTGAGGGTTTTGAGAACAAAATAAAATTCTTCAGGAGAGGTCTCTTTAACGCTTTCACTTCACCTACAGAGGTAGCCAAGCAGTCCCTGAGAGACTTTGGTACTCCCCGCTTGTGATAAAATATTATTATATAATCAACAAGATAGGTCTTTATAAAATATTGAACAATCAAATGGCTAAATTGAATCCTCCACCAGTGAAGCGTTTATCTGGCAAGATAACTTTGATGAAATCATCCTGACTCTTCTTTTATTCTCTGTTCTGTTGTTATCTCTTCTTTTGAGTAAAGAATTTGAGTTTGTATCCTTGCAATTATTTCTGAAGCCTTTCCAATTCAATTTGGTACTCTAAGATAATCTCTTCATAATTTTAAATTTCCTCTCGCATGCTCTCTATTTGCTTTTGTTTTTGTTCAAGAGTTTCCTCGTAAACTGGAATCATCTTTTCCTCCTCAACTGAAGGCTGTCTTTTGAGAACTTATTGAAGACTCTTCAGCTCTTTTTATTTCAACTCCAGTTCCTGCTACTTCTTTTTGACTTCAGCAGTTTTGGCTATCAACCTTTTCTGAATTGACTGGATTTTGGTCATGAGATCATACGTTGATGAGTCAGTAGCCTCAAGTTTACGCCATCTGTGAATATTCATAGGTTTTTAAATCTCTTCAGAGAGAGCCTTCACTTTGAGCTTGCTTTCAGTTAATTCCCGAGTTAAATTATGAATTTCAGCTTTCAAATCAGTGATAGCGTTATTTTGATGCTTGTAAGCCTTTATGTCGTTCATAAGGGAAGCAATTTCTTCCTTCTTCGTTTGAATTTCAACGATTCTAATTAGAAATATTTTTACTTTTAATGATACTGAAATTCTCCTTTTTTCAAGGCAGATTAGTTAATTTTGATTTTCTCATAAAGAAGGTCAGCTTCGGCACTTCTTCTGATGAGCTGAGTTCCAAGGATATCTCTTTCACTCACTACAAGTTCATACTATTCCTGTAATTTTTGCTTTTCGTATTCAATCTCTTTGATGATGGCTTCAAGTTTGTTCTTTTCAACAAAAAAGTTCTTGATTTTATCTTCTTTCTCAACAATATCTTTTTTAAACTTCTATATTTTTTTCTCTTCGTCCTCTATCTTCTTGTCCTTTTTGTTGTGCTAAGTATGCTCCTTTACGAGCTCAGCTTCTTTGGCATCAATCTCTTCCTTCAGTTGAGTGATCTGATGGGTTACTCTTTTGTAGCGATTATTGTATTCTTCTTTTTGCTCTTGAACTTCAGCAAGTTTTTTAGAAACCAAGTTTCTGTCTGAACGTACAGCTTCATATAAAGATTGTTGCTTTTTAAGCTTAGCCTCAGTTTATATATTTTGCTTTTGGAATTCTGCAATAAAGTTGTCTCTCAATTTGACTTCATCTCTTGAGTAGAAATACTTAGCTTCAGCTGAAGTAGCCTGGAAAGAGTTAGAGTCTCTTTCTTTTTCAAGAACAATAATTTATTTGTTAAGCTTTTCAATTTCCTTTTTCTGCCCGAATAGCTCATTCTACTTTTCTTTGACCAGCTTTTCCTTTCCAAGAATTTATTCCACAACTTTTTTGTTGCTGGCTTCTGATCTTTCAAGTTATTTCTTGTACATGTCTCGATCTCTTTTGAGCTTTTCAATAAAACTCTTGTCTTTTCCTTAGTTTTTCTTTTCGTCATTTAATTCACTTTCGAGTTGAGCCAATGCCTCACTAATTCTGTCTCTTAATTTTTACTATACCTCCTTAAAGTTTTCGAGCTACATTTTTTTCTCCCGCAAAATTTAAATGTCTCTGATTTGATTTTCATGCTTTTGTTTTTCTTTCTACAGTTGGTCACTGATAGTTTGGAGATCTTTTTATTTTATGCGCATCAAGACATTTAAATTACTGTTGATGTCCTAAATTTCAGCAATTTTTTTTTCTTCAATCGCCTCTTCTTTTTACAGTCGCCGAAGCAGCTTTCTCTCTTTTTCTGTTTGTATTTCAAGATCATAAGCTTGGGAATTTAACTACTTGAAACGATAGTTAAGTGCTTTTCTGTTGTCTTTGGCAGCAATTTCATCACTTTTTGCCTTGTCAAATTGATTTTTGATGATTTATAGCTCATCCTTCTTGTTTTTCTTTCCTTCCTCCTATTCCTTTACCTTGATCTCTTGCTGCTCTTTTTTCTTTGTTAGAGCTTAATATTATTTTTTAAGGTTCTATTTATGCTGCTCAATTGCTTCAATTCTGGATTTGATGTCTTGAAGCTCAGAGCGATTGGAATCTAAACTAATCTGTAGAATTTATTTTTCCTTCTCTAACTCTTCATTAGCAATAGTATATTCATGAACCGAAGCCACCTGACCCTCAGTAATTGAATCGTTTTGCTCCATCAGCATATGCAATTTTTTCATTTAAGCTTTAAGTCTTTCAATTTTCTGCTTTGACAGTTCTTCGTGTTCTCGAGAAAGCTCCAGATATTTGTAAGTTTTAGCGACTTCTGCTTTCAGATAGGAGATAGTATGTGAGTCATCGTTAGAAAATTTCAAAGCTGACTGTAGCTTTGCAGCTCCAGCAATGATGTCTTTTGAAAGATCTCTACATCTTCCCAGCAATTTTTTCTCCTGCTCATGAGAATGCCTCAAGGCTCGATGAATGCGTTAATATTATGTACGGAAGCGGTCAAGTGTCTGATCTGAACTCAAGCTCGACAAGACTTCCTGAAATTCAGCCTAAAGTTATTCGTATGCAATGGTCTCAATACCAAATTATTCAGCTTCGTTGTCCATATGTTGCACTTTTGAATATAATTATTCTGAAATAGAAATCAATCACTCATCTCCAAACAAAGATTGTCATAATTGTTCTCGATGATAATGATCGACCACGATAATAGCACATATTGATACCAGTTTTAAATAAAGAAGAATGAATGACACTGATCTACATTGCTGCCTTTGTAAAGGGACTTTTGGAGTTAGTAGCCAACCTCGAATGATGCCTTACTGCGAGCACAGTGCTTGTACTCCATGTCTCAAACAATTACTGAACTCGAAAACGACACACATATTACGATGCCAACATTGTGGTAACGAATAAAACTTACAAGAAGCAGATCTAGAATACTTCCCAAAGAACATCTCTCTCACCAAGATAATCAAGTAATTAGAAACAAACATTTCATTTCCACTTCCATCATAGTCCTCAAAGATTGAGGTTGAAGCAGCCTCATTTGTTGAAAGGAAGAAAGATACATGCTCCATCCACAACAAATAACTAGAAATTATATGCTTGACGGATCGAGAGAAGCTTTGTCCTCACTGTGCCCTCTTTGGGAAACATAAAAATCATGCCTTCAAAACAATCGTTGAGGCTTAAGATTAAATGAAGCAACGTAAGGAGCTCTTTCACGATTATGTCCGCAAAAAATAGTTGTTAGAGAAACGCTTTGAAAGCAATGAATTCAAGGAAGGTCTTATTACGAAGATAAACACTGAAAAGGAAAGACTTATCTTTGAAATAAAAGGAAAGTTTGGAGCTCTCCAAGACAATATTAGATTAGCAGAAAAACAAGCCTATGACGACTTGTCAAAAAACTTTAAATCAATCTACAAAAAGATATCAAAACTCCTCAAAGAATAAAAATAAGGTCAGACCAAGTTCAAAGAGTGGAAAGAAAGATGCCAAAGATTGATAGCTGAGGCAGAAGTCAAAAAATCAATAGAAGAGAAAGCTGCATTGTACTTTGGAGGACCTCTTGAACAGTGTAGCCAAGGCCAATAGCTTTTAATTGAAATCGAAGATAAGATGAAAACAGATCTCAGTATCATTGAAAAGCTGATTGGCAGTGTAAGAACTACAGAGGATCGATAGGTCGGTAACTCGATCTTTAACTACTTAAGCATCTACGTGGAAAGTGACGATTTCGATGTGATTGCCTAAACAAGACAGGAAGTTATTCAGCCAAAGAATATGATGTATGAATCTCCTCAAGTGAAGGTGGAATTCAGCTCAGCTTAATCATTTGGACTTCAAAGTTAAAATGCCTGGATACAAAAGACCAGTTCTTTTGGTTCTGAAAAGACTAAAAGACATTCAACGCCACATAAGAAAAGTTCTTCCAAGGACAAAAAACCTCTCAATAAAACTAGTGAAAAAAGGAGAGTGGGAAAATCACCACAAGCATTTGAGCCTCGTACTGCCACTGTCTAAAAAATGGTTGAATAATTTTGCCAAAGGGACAATTTAGACACTCTCGATCTCACAGGTTATTCTCTCTCTGATTCTGAAATAGTCGATGTCCTACGATATTTGAAACCCCTAAAGAAAATAAAAGGCCTCAAATTGGTAAAAAACAATTTGACAAACGACGGCTTAGGGCGAATTCTTGAATACATTTCAGGAGTAACCAACCTGAATCTATCTTTCAATGTGCTCAGCTAAGAAGCTCTTGGAGTAATATTGGCCAGTCGGGAGTACTTACCTTTGCTTCGCATCATAAATATTTCCAACAACAAAATCAACGAAAGAAAGGCGAGGTCGATGATCGAGGAGCTCAAAAGACAGGGAATTATCGTGACCAACTGATAATATTATCTTACTTTATAGTCATTCTGTTTACCGAGCAATAGTTTCCAGACTTAATTTAAAAAGTTTAGAATGGGAACTATTTTACCTTCTACTAAAATCACCCCTCAAACTAAAAAATCATCCACAACTCCTCTCTTCTCTCTACCATAATAGGTCAGTCGAAGCAGCTTCAAGTTCATTTCTAAAATCGGAAACTCTGGACCATATTAATAATCTATCTGGTGGCTTGCGTCTTCTATAACCTGCCCATCAGAAACGTTTTATATCCGACAGACGTGCAAAACAAAGTTCATATTAACTTATTCAGAGTATACAATCACAAACGAGTCGAGCCAATCCTCGAATAGATGCGACTATTGACAAAAAGCACAAATAACCACATCATAAAGGTTTATGCAGCGTTTCAAGACAATGAGTACCTCTACCTTGTAACCGAATCGCTAGATTCAGTATCATTCGAAACTTTGCTTGAATAATACTGCTTCAGCTAAGATTAAACCAGGTATGTCGTTTCAGCATTACTCGATATCATCAATTATGCCCACGAAAGAGGATATGCCCTCACAGAACTTTCCCCAAGTAATATTCATTTCGACAAAACCAATGGCAGGCTCAAAGTAATATTTCGGTTAACATAGTTAATGGAGCTTATTAATCCCATCAAAATTGATTTCAATTGCCGAACAAGTACAGTTTAAACTGTATGCCATTATTCAGCGCCATAAATACTGTACAGAGGTCGAGTGCTTGCTGAATGTGACTTTTATAGCCTTGGAATCATCATGTATGAAATGATGACCCAAGAGGTATGCTTTTGTCTAAGTAGAGATTGTTCAATGGTAAGTTAGATCGTCAAACACTACTCAAGGAAAACATTGAAGTCGAAAAGAGCAAAATTCCTGAAGAATGGTAGCCTGAAGCAGCAGATTTTTTGATCAAAATTTTGGTCAAAAATCCTGCTCTCAGACTCGGAAGATATGGCTGCTATGAAGGTAAATATTGCTCCATTCAGTTAAAAATCATCCCTGGCTCAAGGATTTCGACCTCTAAGATCATTTCAAGAGTCGACTGGACCTCCTGCCAAACCACAATTCTGAGCTGAAAGAACAGAGAAAAGAAGAAATAAAATAATTGTCTGAATGCAAGTCAAAAGAACTTCTCAAGGAATTTTACTTCCAGCAAGCATTTGATGAATACAGTTACCGTTGGGAGGAAAAGAAATCCGTTAGAGACAGCCAATAAAGTAATTGGGGTAAATAGTCCGTTTTCTTTAGCAAAAACAGTGACTTGCTGAAGAAAAGTAACTTTGAATGATTTTTTGGAATAAATTTTGAGTTGAAGCAGCGCTAGGCATTGATGGGGTAAATCTTATTTTAAATGATTGGTCTTAATTTCTAAATCTATAATGTTCCAAATGAAAGCTCACTCAAAAGGAAAAAACTATTTCCAGCGCTCAGTCGCTCAGTGTGTTTCCCGTAACCTCAGCCTGAACAAGGAAAAACCAAGAAAATTTTCAAAGGATTTAGGAAAAACTCAACAAGTCGGCCGCTACAAACTACTTCTTGATGAGGAGCTTGGAAGTGGCTACAGCAGTAAGGTATTTAAGGGAGTTGAAGAAGGAAAGTAGCTCAAGAGATATGCTATAAAGGTGATTGAGCTGAAGAACTTCAGCAGCTCCTGCTTACAGTTGTTCGATCGGGAAATAGAAATCCACAGACAATTGAAACACGACAACATAGTCAGGTGTTATGATGTTATTCGAACAAAGACACACATATACATGGTCATGTAGTACTGTCCTCATGGAGATCTGGCTTCCTACATCCATCAGAAAAAGAAGTTGGCAGAACCTGCAATTGCCGATATCATGACTCAGATTCTAAACGGATACAAATATCTGGCAAAATAAGGAATTCTGCACAGGGACCTCAAGCCTGCCAATGTTCTCAGAAACGGGAAAGTCTGGAAGATCTCTGACTTCGGATTTTCTATCCGCTCCGGAAGTTTTGTCGATGATATTAATGTTGGCACACCTCTATATATGCCCATTGAGTCTCTGTCTCGAAGCTACTATTCCACAAAAACTGATATCTTTGCTCTGGGAGTCATTCTTTTTGAGTTGGTTCATGCAAGAACTCCTTGGGAATGTGACTCATAGACCTAACTTAT
>Ga0100380_10003188_pt1 | contig 17466 bp, 23 predicted proteins | sample CryGeymeta201504_FD_80417 | JGI IMG/M metagenome (GOLD analysis project Ga0100380, IMG submission 80417) | Groundwater microbial communities from Crystal Geyser aquifers in Utah, USA - Crystal Geyser metaG 2015-04 | ecosystem: Environmental > Aquatic > Deep subsurface > Groundwater | place... | reverse complement strand
TAAATAAGATGATTTGATACGAAAATGTACCAGAGTTGTATTAACTATCAACACTACTCCGGGAAAACATTCCTCAAACATCTTTTTCGAGAAAGTCATCGGGCATTAATAAGAAACTCTTATGTTTTGGGAGAATTTCACTTAATAAATATCGCCAGATAACGGTCAGAAAGGAACAAGATTAACGTTGACACAGATTCATCGATCAAAAAACAAATAAATGCTGCATTATTGTTGGCTCAAGATAGATCGGAACTCTTGCAAAAGTTGTTATGAAGATTCAGTCAGAGGGTAGATGCTTTTCTGTTTTATGCTATTTACTTTTTTTACGAAGATTATCAATTATATCTTAGAGATGTTCAAGAAAGCAGTTGTCTCAGCTCTAGCCCTTTCTACTTACTACCTACTGCCTCAAAAAGAAGTGGACTGTTGTGGAATCATCGGAATTGTCTCAAAAAGGACTATCACAGAAGAGGAGGCAAAAATTGATCCAAAGAAGAGAATTACTATTGAGAACTTTCTGTGTGACGGTGTTAATCTTCTCAAAAACAGAGGATATGACAGTGCAGGAATCTATAGATTCACCAGGGGACAAGAAAATGGCAAGCTAATAAAATATGCTGATGAGGGTGATTAAGATGTTAACTGCATTGACAGAGTTGTTGACGAAGTGCTTCAATAAGTTGGAACTGCCTCTATGGGTATCGCTCACACAAGATGGGCCACCTGTGGAGGTAAGGTGAGTCACAATGCTCATCCTCACTTCGATGACACATCTCGTTTCCATATTGTCCACAATGGCATCATTTCCAATCACAATGAAATCAAAGAAAAATACTTAGATGACGTCAAATTCACCAGTGAAACTGACACTGAAGTTCTCGTACAATATGTATCGAAGTTAGTCAAAGAGGGAACAACTGTGAGTGAAGCTCTACAAAAATTCCAATAGATTGCTGGAAAATAGTCACAGTGGGGTGTCATGATCATCGACAACAAAAACCCTGACATCATCTACACCTCAACTATGGGATCCCCTATTCTCATTGGATTCAACTATCAAGAGGACCAAATTTTCGTTGTTTCATAAAGAATAGCCTTCCAATGGTATGCCGAGATGTACTTTCCTACCAATGATGGATAGATCCTTGAATTGGATGTAACCAAAATACCTGAGCTCAAAGAAAGATTCAAAGACAGGCTCATCAGGATTGATAACCCTCCTCCCGTTCTTAAATAACCACCTGCACCTTACAAAAGTTTCTACTCGTACGAAGTCAGACAGCAAGGGTAGATCAAGTTCCAGCCCAATTTCTGGAAAATGAAAGATACCGTTCACTTCGGTTCATATCTTAGTATGATTGCTTGTGGATCCAGCTACTTCGCAGCATATGCCAGTGAGCCATTCTTCAAAAGATTAAAATGCTTTAAAAAATTCAACATAACTGACCCTGCTGAGTTGGATCAGCACGACATCACTGAAGACGAGACTGTGCTTGTCATCAGTCAGTCCGGATAAACAAAGGATCTCATCAACATTGTAGACGAGATGAAGAGAAGAAAGAGAGTCAATACTATCGGCATCATCAATGTTGAGGGCTCAACTATTGCTCGTAAAGTCGATTTCCCTATTTACATCGGAGTCGGTCGAGAGGTTTGTGTAGCTGCTACCAAAAGTTTCTTCCATCAGACCTTGAACTTGATTCAATTTTCAACAGAAGTTGCTGAGCAAAAGAAAAGTGCACCAATGGAGCTTATTGAAGCAATTAGATCAGAACTGAGAGAAATTCCCGATCAAGTACAGAACATTATTGATGAAAATCTTGAAAAATGTACTGAACTTGCAAAGATTCTTAAAGATAAAACATCATTGTTTTTGCTTGGAAAAAGAGAAAGTATGGCCATCGCAAAAGAAGCTGCCTTGAAGATAAAGTAACTCAATTACATTCACGCTGAAGCTATGGGAGCAGCATAAATGAAACATGGTCCAATTGCTCTGATCGATAGTAGACCTGGCTATGAAAAGAGTACAGTCGTCTTTTTGTTCATTCTCGACAATTAAACTTTCCCCTTCCTGATGAACTGTCTTGATCAAATGCACTCAAGAAACGCATATGTAGTTGTCATTACTGATTGTCCTCATCGTCTCGAATAGGGCTTCGAAAGTGAGCAAAAGAAATTTGAGGTTTGGAACCAAGGAATGAGGAAATAATATAGAAAGAAATCGGAGGAGCTGAAAGGTAACGAGTCCGAGCTGACAGCATTCAAGGAAAAGCATGAGAGGTAATTAAGTGGAAAGAAGAAACCCAAGCTAAAGTATGACTTCATTTTAACAATTCCCCACTTGAGGTATACCTCAGCTCTTCTTTCAATTGTCCCCATTCAACTCTTCGTGGAGCAGATGGCCCTTTTGAAAGAAATCAACCCCGACTATCCCCGAAACCTTGCCAAGTCTGTCACAGTATGATTATTTGCATATATAATCTTCCTACATTAATCATTTATTCAACTAAACAAGGCTATCTCTTATTCATCCTCTTCTGTAGCTGTTTGAAAGTCTTCAGGTAAAAAAGTATATTTTGATATGTCAACTTCCTGGCTGCTGAGGTATTGCTCGATTTTTTTGAAGAGAGATTATCCAGCTGAAGATCTTGATGATTCGTTGATTTATCCTGGGAAGGTTTATACAATTTGAAGGTATCCTTGCTCTGGAAATAAATACACTTCAAGACCTTTCATCTTGTTGGCATAAAACTCCACATTCTTCAAATAAATGTTTGAAACCTATATATTGTAGAAAATACTGGTTTGTAACTGAATGACTCAAAGAGTTGCATCGGCCATGAGTAAAAGACATTCTTCTCGAACGAGTAGTTTACATAATTTTTTTTTTGCTTGAACTTTGGATCTTTGGGATTCATGGGGATAATGATTCCAGGTTCAATGGGTGTTGAGTGCAAAATTTATACATCCCATATTTACCCTGCCTTGACTTCTCGAATGATCACACCTTTGTTGAAAATAGATGTGCTCTCGATATTTAGAAAAGTGGTCCTGATTTGGCGCAATGATTTTACTGACCAAATCATTTCATTTAGAGCCTATCTCAAAGGATCTAGCTGATACGCTGGAGGTCTAGATTTATCTGGTTGTTATGAAAGAACACGAATGAAAACAAGTTATTTGAATTACATACCTTAAGTCTCCAGCTTGTACATGATATTAACTATATCAATTATTAAGAATCAGTTTATGGAATTTTCTGCTTCATATCTGCCAGGACCGGGAGTCTCAATTGTTTTCCAGAAATAATTTGTAAAACGAGCCTCCCTATCAAAAACACGAGATCCTCTATTTCTAAAACTGGAGTCAACATATCCAGAATTTACAATCGATTTTTCTTACAATTGATACTATCCAGGACCAGGAGTGCCCGCTTTTATCTCAGGAAATCTATTAAGATTGGCTTCTATCGTTCCGTATTTAGTGTTTTTGTACTTGCTTGGGAAATAGCTGCCTGGGCTGTAGGGATAAGGCAGTGAAGGACTTGGCATTCTTGCAACAAGACTACCTCTTAATTTTATTCCATCTTCATACTGCATATCAGCTAAATTACTTATCCAGGTCCAGGAATTTCTTTTAGTTGAAGAGGAATGTAAGATTTGTTAGGTGATGCTTCTCTGGAGCAGCCAAAAGTTATCCCTTTTCCTTTAACCGCTGATGATGCTAAGTTATATCTGTTTGATCCCGGACTAAGGACAGTTGACTTGGTGAAATCTGATTTTTTTCCATAGCCGAAACCTGTTCCTTTGGTTGCAAGAAAACTCTTTTGGTCGTAGTATGCCTCAGCACATCTGAATGAGTCAATTATTACTCTGGATTTTGATTCATAAATCTTCTGTTTTTAGGAAACAAGGGACCATGCTGCGTTGTTGAGAAAGAAATGGCAGGAAACTATCTACCTCTTATTTTGCTGGATCTGTCTGTCATGCTTCTTTAAAATTATTAACTTGATCAAGTTCAAGCTTAAATCAAATCACAATAAAAGCTCAAATGAGTCTGTCTGTCAATCTGCCCGTTTTGGTAGTTTTATGACTGAACTACAATTATTGACAGTTTTCTGTTTTTTTTTTGAAATACTTATATTGAGGTTGAATAAAAAAGAGTAAATAGTTAAGTATAATATTGATATCAAGCAACCGTACTCACCTCCATTTGGTTCATCTCTAGCTCCATTCCGAAAGGCCTCATTTCTCCATCGTGATGATGGGGCTTTCCGTTTCGGCAATCGAGGCATTCGCATTCCTCACCACAAGGAACACCAGCTCTGAAGCACTAGCAATAATTTTTGTGGCAAGAAGATTTCTTGCACGTGCATCTTCTTGCAGGCACATAGGCGGGCACCCCAGGGAAATGACCTGGGTTGCGGTGGTTGGCGACACGTTGAGCATGATATATTCCAGCTGAGTTGTGAGAATGGTTTCCACAGCAAGAACAGATACACTTTTTGCCACAGACTCTTCCTTTTGCAAAGCACTCACAGTAAAGTTTGAGACAATCGATCTTGGTACACTTGCAGCCAGTATATTAATCGTCCTCTGCTTCCATGGCTGTACTGTATTGACGGGGAGATTCAGCTCTAGGGATGGATTTTCTTGAATTGAAGTGTGTTGGGCATACCGCCTAATCGTTGTCAACTTCAATAAGCTGGTCAAAGAGATCTCTGCGAGGAGGAGCTTTGCAGATGCAGTCTTCATCGACCTGCATAAGCTAGGGGGCGGGCAGGGAACAGTTTTTAATTTGCTCAAGAAGTTTTTCGAGGGAATGTGAGTAGTTCATACTTTAAATATTACGTAGTATCGGATTTGATAGTACAAGTATAGGTGCTTTTACTGATCAGAATTAGTTCAATTTATTTTTTCCTGACCAGCACTCCCTATACTCTTCCACCTAAAAACTAACTCTACCTTTTAAAGATTTATCAATAATATAGAGTTCATCCTTACAGCTGTCAATATATTTATTATCGATCGAAACATGAACTCCAGTCAATAATTTCGCTCAGAAACAATCGATAAACAAAATTAACTCAAATTTTCATATCTGGCTACATCCAATTACTGGCAGTATCTGAGACATACATACCCACATCTTTTGTGTCTTCAGGATGAGGAAAAATATAGTGTACATATCTTGATAGATAGCTAGTCAAAAATTCAGAATTATTTCGGATCAAATAAGATCATACCACAATGATCATCAGTTACAGTCAACCCACACTTTCTATTATTGTATTCGGCTAGCTCAGAATGGACAATAAAGTCTACCATAAAGGGAGCTACTTTTGTACAAAGGTGGGAAAAACATAGATCACCTTTGTCAAAAAGACAGTCATCATGATGTTGAACTCCCAAGACACACAATAGATGATGAAATAATATGAGCTTTATTACACGAAGAAGGACATAATTGAAAGAATATTGCCAGTTGCAGCCTTGGGCCTTGAGAAAAGAAACTACAAAGTGCTGTGTAATCAAGCCTATATGGTTGAAAATTCATGCAAAGGACCATACAAGTTACAGCATGAATAGGAATTAGGCATCTATCTTCTCTATGAAGGAACATATATCCTTACATCCAAGAAGGATAACATCAAAGTAGCAGAGCTCTATAATAATTACATCGGAGAGGAATGTCTCTGGGATGAATAGTCACAATATCGAGTAGAACCAATCACATACTAGCATAAATATCTCTGGATGCCAAAAACATCATTTCTTCAAGTTCTGTCACCTGAAGCTGTTCTTTACCTGAAGAAGATTTATGAAAAAGATCAAATTTTCAGAAAAAAGCTGACGGATCAATGTCAGGCTACTCTCAAGACAGTCCAGACCTATATTAGAAACAGACCTCCTGAGAAAAAGACAAGGAAGTTTTCGAAAGAAGAAGTGAATGCTTTCAACAGTATGCTCGACCAGATGTCAAAAAAGGTTTATCGACCCAAATGGAATAAGGAACAATAAAAAATATAGACTGAGCGTCAATAGATTCTCAAAAAGAAAAGAATTTATACTCCAAAAAAAGCAAAATCAAAATATTTTTCAACACTCAAGAGCAAATAGTCATAAGTGGACTACCAGGACATATTTCACCAAAGTGACTTAGGTCCTTTTCAAATGAAGATGAGATACGAAGAAAGAGTACCTTCCAAGATTCGCTTTGAAAGGCGATCTAAGACATAGGATTTAAGAGACAAAAGCCAAAATATTGAAAAAACTCTCTCCACAACTTCTTTCAGCTACTATAGTCACAACTACGACCGAAGTTACAGTGAGGGGATGACTAATTTATCAAAAATGAGAAAGTATGATGACCTCAAGAAAAGAAGCACTCTCATGAAAGGATAAAAAATTAAGACCACATAGGAACTTTCTAGAGATTTATCAGTCAGCCTTGGGCAACTTACAAGTGTTCTGTCATGCAAAAATAGTAAATATAGAGGCGACCCTTAACGTTTGTATGAAAGAACACTCAGAAGAAATAAGCTTTTAGTCTAGAGATTAATGTAGAAGCGGGGAGCTGCTTTTTGGCGTTGATTTTTAATATATGACAATAACAACAGTAGTGCATATAGATCAATCAAAAAGCCTCAGACCGTACATCAGGTTTCGCTTTCTCATGCCCATCTTAGCAATTTTTGTCGATACCTTGGCTCCTTGGATGGAATCCAAAATTTATTTGAAAGATTGAAGTTTATTTTCTTCTTATTTTCTTTTTGATGAGTTTTTATTTTTGTCTGCAAGAAGGACCTATGAGTTGCAAGGCTTCAGCGAATTTTCTTCAGTATAAACTTTATTATTCAATCTCCTTTGTCGATTCATAATCGCGGGTCTTTTTTATTTGAGGAACCGATCTAAGACATTCTCAGCGACTGGCTTCTTTTATTCCTATTCAGGATTCAACTTTGATTCCTTTTTAACGTATCTTGCTGAAGGTAGCAAGGATGAAACGTCTTTACTGTTGCTGGGCATTTTGATGTTTTTGATGAGAGTGCCAACAGAATGGCATCTTTTCATGGTTGTTGTGTTGGCTCTTTTGGCAAATAGCTTTATGAGCTCATCGAGAGATATTCTTGACTATCTTTTTTTTAGACATTTTTCAATAGCTAATTCAAGGTTGATCGAATATCGTCTTGGAATAGGATCTAATTTGCACAATTTGACCCTTTTGTAGAGTTCATCCATGCTTTTGCTTCTGAATGGAGGTCGGAAGCAACAAAGCTAGTACATGATGCATCCAAATGACCAGATATCGCATTAAGCTCCATAACTCAAGTTATCCCAGATCTAAGGTGCTGCATAGTTAGGAGTTCCGGTCTGGGATTGTGCCAATCCTTGAGTGAGTTCTCTTGCAACATTAAGATCGCCTAGTAGAGATGTTCCGTCCTTGGTGAAGAGTATATTGGCGGGTTTTATGTCCCGATGGATGACACCCATTGAATGCAAACATCGGAGCCCTTACAATATTTCAGCTCCCCACTTCCAGATCTACTCTTATCTGAAGGTTTAGCCTCGATTGAAGCGAGTTCTGATTTTGTCAGCGAGATCTCCTCCATGCGCCAGCTCCATAATCAAGTCCAATTATCCTTTATTTTCATCAAAGATGGCTTCCCGATATTGGATGATGTTCGGGTGGTCGACTGAGGCCAGAATTCTGACCTAGCTGAGGGTATTCCTCTTATCCTTTTCTTTCATATTCATGAGTTTGACCTGAATAAGCAGCTATTTACCTTCTTTAGAGCATACTATCTTCCATCGCTACGTCTTTTGACTCTATAGACTTGTCCATAGGATCCTTCTCCAAGGCGGCAAACTGTCTCAAACTAGTTGTCAGTCATATAACAGATTAAAATTATTTACTACTTATCATATGCCTCTGTATTTATATCTTACACGTCGAACATATAAAGCTACATGAAGAAAATATTCTAAACTACCACTCCTAGATTATCTCTACTTCTTCTCCTGCTTGTCCAAATAATAAGCTCCTCATCTCTTTCATGTTTGACTTTGCGAGGAGAAGAGCGCGACATCATCGATGCTCGATAAATGTTGAATACTGAGTAAAATGTGCTGAATTGCATGAAATTGAGCATTCGCAAGGGAAGGACCAGCCAAACTAGAACCATTATTGACCTTTATGACGAGCAGTACTCCTAAAAGATGGTCAGCTTATTGGAAAAATAGTTGGATAGACTGGAGGCAATCGAATAAGAAATCATACAATTTTAGAGTAATTATGCACCCGTCATGAAATGGAGCCAAAACATCAGCCATTTGTTCATTTCAATGAAGATGTCACATCGATGGGATAGTCCTCCATGTTTGCACACTAAGTCATAAACCACCAGCCTTAATAGTTCTGATTTTGAGTATATCAATGTCTGTGTCGTCAGCAACCAGAAAATCACATTCAAGACGAATATCAACTTCTATCATGAGGCCAGATAAAATCCAGTGGATGTGATTAAAGATGGAGTGGGGACTTATGCTGTCACCATCGAAAAAGTTGAACATCAAGTCTGGCCCTACCTTGATAAAAATTAGGTTGTTTACTCTAACTGGGGATAAATTTCAGAAAGATACAATCCGATTCATAAGCAGTATATTGACATGCTTGACGAGATCACCAGAGATCGGCAGTCTAAACCTTCCACCTTAGAAACAAAAGAAACAAAAAAAGATAAGAAAATAGTTGACAATGTCAATAATAAAGACAATGAGGCAGTGATTGGTGATCAGGCATAGGAACACGAAAATGCTGCATCCAATGACAATACTGAAAGCAATGAAACTAATTCTCAGATAGAAGATAACAATTCAGCACCTCAACAAACCTAAAACACTGAAAATGCTGAATATAGTCGGGAAACTGAGTAACAACAGTCTGAGCTATGACCTATTCTCTCAAATGATATACATAACTCAAATTATGCAAATAATGACAGATCTATCATCTTTGACTGGAAATTCAACTATCTAACTTGAGGATTCCATATAGTAGCTTTTGAGTGAATCTTTTAAGCTTGTATACTACTGATTCCAGCTTCAATTCCGAGTATATAATATTTTGGTTGATTGTGGTATAATAATCAATGAGCCAACGCAGCCGAGAGTATGATCATCTCCTCAAGTACGTCATAGTTGGTGACTCATCAGTAGGAAAAAGTTGTCTTCTGTTGAGGTTTGCTGATGACCAGTTCAATGAAAACTATATGACCACTATCGGAGTCGATTTTAGATTCAAAACCGTCAATTCCAATGGAAAGAATGTCAAATTGCAAATCTGGGATACTGCAGGTCAAGAGAGGTTCAGAACCATCACCAACACTTACTATAAAAGTAAATACTATATTCATTCAGGCGCACATGCTGTTTTCCTCGTCTACGATATCACCAACCAATAAAGCTTCGACAGCATCAATACATTCTGGCTCAACGAGGTTGAGAGCTATGCTGATCCAGGAGCTGTCCTTGTCCTGATAGGTAACTATCATCTCATCTAGGCAACAAGTCTGACCTCAGACAGGAGCAAGTAGTACCTACAGAGAAGGCAAAAGAGCTAGCTGACTAGAAAAAGATGCTTTTCTTTGAAGCATCCGCCAAGACAGCTGACCACGTGAACGATTCATTTATGAACCTGACCTCCAAAATAGTTCAGGATTTGGAGAAGAACCAAGTAAAAAAGAAATCATAAGTGTCCAACCTCAACAACTTGGAGCTAGGTAGAGGCAATACTGGACAAAATCGTGGCAAGGGATGTTGTTGATTGCATACAATGTCACTCAATACTTAATTTCTTTAGAAGCATTAATTATTTTTGGTTTATTGCTATCATGCGGTTTTCTTGATGGGGTCCCAGACTCCTTGTGAGACATCCCAGACAAAGATCTACTTAGCTATAAATACTACGCTTCCAATTAAGAAAATCCAAGGAAGAATGTGTCGGGTATGTCTCTGGATGAGAGGAAGGGACTGTTCGTATTGCAGTCTGGCGGCAGCTTCAGTAGAGTGAGAGGGTACTTCCTTGAGGATTCAGAGATCGATGCATGAGGTGAGCAAAGATGCCGGTAACAGCACCTACTCCAAGGACATAAGGAACAGCTTATCCGTAGCTGCCTGTGTATTTTTTATGCTCCATCACTGAGTCTAGGTTGTGATACTTTTGTTGTAGTGCCTGACAGTCTCAAGGGATGGTCTCTCGATCGACATTCAATATTATTATAACTCACCAAACATCAACCTTTCATTATCTTTGACTGAGTGTTATTTAAGAGCTAGCATCCAGAGTGTTACTGGGATATGATTGAAGATTGCTAATTTGAATAAAGGTGAATGAGATCATATCTTGGACATGAGGTACTTGGAGCACAAATCTTCCAGGTCTTGAATGGTGACCTTTCCATCTCCGTTGCGGTCCAATACTTTGAGATAACTTTCGATATCGGCACGTGATGGCGAAAAAACACGGTTGAAGGACTTGTAAGCGTCTACTATCATGGGAACCACCTCAATGCTGTCAATCACTCCGTTTCTGTCTCTGTCGTATGTGTCCAGAATTCTCCGGGCGACACCTTTGGCTCCTTATTTGTCGGTTAAGCCCGAATTGATGAGGACTGCGTTTCCACTGCCACTGCCGCCTCCCATTCCTCCTCCATATCCTCCGAGATTTCCACCTCCAACGTTGGAAGCGGTGTTTCTGGAATAGCTATATGAGCTCTGTTGCACTGAGTATCCACCTGGGTTCATATCTCAATTTAAATAAATATTATCGAAGAGCAGCCATCATTACTTGCTAATATGCTTATACTATCCCTTCAACTTATTGCTCCTTCATCATCTTATCTACAACGGCCAAATAATAACTTTTGTTGGAGGCAATACAGTAATTCTTGGAATATAAATCGGCTCTCATACTTTTAATTCAAATTATAACGATGATCAAGCAGCAAGTATACCCGAACCACACTCTACCAGCTGAGCTCTATAACTATCAAAATTCATACAGGTTCATGAGCAACAATGAGCCAGAAAAAAGACTTCAAACAGAGTACAGGAAAAAGATAGAACACTACTCCTTTATGCTGACTGACAAAATAGGCAAGGGATACTCCTCAACAGTCTACAAAGGTCTAAACGATCTCACCCGTACATCAATATAAATGCAGAATAAGAAGTAGCTATTAAGGTCATCGACCTCAAATCACTGAGAGACTCCACTTCAAAATTAATGCTACAAACATAAATCGAATGTTTCCAAGATGCCCAACATCTCAACATTCTGCAATTCTATCACTCCTACTATACAACCAATAATTGCTACATCGTCACTGAATACTGTCCAGGAGGTGATTTTTCAAATATGCTCAAGAAAAAAGGTAGAATCGCTTAGTCAGAAGCTCTTTCTCTTTTTAAGCAAATGTTTGAAGGCTACAAGGCCTTTTATCAGGCTGGATATGTTCATAGGGATCTCAAACCTGCTAACATACTAGTGGGAAAAGATGGACAGTTAAAATTAGCGGATTTTGGCTTCAGTAAGAAACGAACTCTTGTTGATCGCTAGAGCTACAACGTTGGAACGCCTATCTATATGCCTAAGGAGAGTCTAGCTGCCAACATTTACAATGAAAAGACAGATACATGGGCTCTCGGCATCACTCTTTATGAAATGATCTATGGAATCGTGCCCTTTAGAGGCAGAACTGAGCAAGAGCTAAGAGCAAACATATAAAGAGGAATGATCAGCTTTCCGGATGATGTACCAGCTTCTCCAGAACTGAAATAATTTATCAAACTTAGTCTCCTCAATGATTCGATGAAGAGAATGGGGATCAAGTAAATGGAAAAACATCCCTGGTTCATGGGAATCACTTTTGCTCAGAAATTAAACAGCCATGAATCTCCTGAAAGAGTATGCCAGTAGACCCTTCTTCGTACCTCTCTGCCTCATGATTTGGTCAATCACAACAGAAGTAGATAATACTTCGAAAACAAATAAAACCGCAGATCAGTTAGCACTATGCAAAAGCTGAAGCTGTGCATGCCCAAAAAAGGCAGTCAGGTGTTCAAATCCCGACAACCATTTGCAGATTGCACTAACGATATCAATAGAAAGTATAGCTAGTCTCTTGAAAATAAATAAAACAGATATGCCAATTGTTCAGTCAACACAACTCGATAGGAATTAAAAAGTCACAGACAAACCAAAATAAACCAAAAGAGTCAGGGCAGTGCAGTTTAAAAAATTGTTAGCTTGATGAACTATTTCCGACTGTTGTACCGCCTTCTCTAAAAGACAAATAGCATTTTGACCGATGCTACAAATCCAATCTTTAGATCATCTCTTGAACATGCCGAAAAAGCCTTGACTGACAGAGTGTCATAAATATTCAAAAAGCACTTGATCAGTCTATCAGACAAGAGCAACCAGTTCGACCTTAATGCTTTACAATGGATCGAGTTTGCCACCTCTGACAGATGGGCTATGTATGAGTTTGTCATCAAAAGATATCAGAAAAAGTATGGATCGATTATTGATCAAGCTCGTAGATATACTGGAGAGTGGGAGAGTGCTCAGAAGTTGTATCTTTAGCTGGGAAGATATCTTAACAACGGTTCGCTTGATAAAGTCATGCTCAAAGAAAGATACACTTGCCTTGAGGTGTTAGGCATGCTTAACCATTTGTGTACCTTGGATCGGGTGATCTAAAGATAAGGCTGGGACACTTTTGCATTAAAATTCACAAACGAAAACATTTTACAAGAATGTTTTTCAGTCAATATGGACAACTATTTACAACTCTAGACAGACCTGACTCAAGCTTATCTGAGTATGAAGGATGAAAGTCACTGAATTTTAATGATTCTATTTTAATAGTGTGTTTGTTTTACTTGCATATATTATTAATGATCATAGAGGATAGTTTGGGACGCGATTTAATGGTCGCCTCCTAATCAACCTCTAGGTCTTACTCTCAGCAAAAGGGACCTTATTAATGAAGACAGAGTGAACTCCAATATCAATGTTGCGTACATTTGCTGCTCTCTCATGGAGACTGCTATCTTTTTAAACTAAACTTCTTGTTTTCCTTACTGTTCTGACTGGCTTCAATCTGTAAGGAAAATCATCTTATTCCTTGTTGCCTCGATCTTCTTTTTGACTACGGTTGCTTATTCGAGTTGGACTTTTTTAGAGGAATGGATTGAGGATGATACTTTTGATTTGTGTCCTTCCCAAAGCACCGATTTAAGGTAGTTATATTCTTTTTGGGTGTTTGTAAGCGTGTTTGGATTATTCGCTTGTTTTCGATCCTTTTCTTGTGATGATTTTGTATTTTTTCTTGGAAAGCAACTGCTCATATTATTTCAACTGCCTTTCGAAGCCGAGGTTAGGACAAACTTTCAACCGTTGTTTTCTAACCTAAAAGATTGCCTCTCGGAAGGTCCATCTTTTTTATTTCATAAGGTAGGCAATCACCAAGGTAGCTGACTGATTAAATAAAATAGTACCCTCGATACTCCAGCAGCACAATGCACCAGAACACTTCCTTTCGAAAGAGCATCCTCGATCAGTTCGTGAATTGGATTGAAATGTTTGCCAATATTTTCCGACTTTATATCCAACAATGAGTATACTATGTGCTCTATTTTGTCAGTTTCAGCATAGGAGATATGTTCCATGCCTGCTGCTGCCGTGATGACTGACATTAGGATTGAAAGTACCTGTTTTGATGTGATGATGGTGCAGATAGTCAATATCGACTGCAGCAGACATGTCTCCTATGTGCAGGTGGTTATGATATATTGGGTGCTAGTAGACAGCATCTGAGGGGTGGTACTATTCGTCCTAAAAGTAGTTATTTATCATTTTTATCTTTGAAAAATTATATTGTCCGATATGATCCTTCTAGATCAACTCAAAAGATAACAAAATAGACTAAAGATCATTTACAGCTAATGAACTCAAAGAATCTGAAGATGAGAGTATAAATTGAACACAAAGTAAAACTAAGCCATAATTGTATAGCAAAATATGATATGGCATATTGAAGAGGGTCAATTGAGAGTACCTTAGTGTGATGATTATGGTTAGAGTTTAGATAAAAGATAATTCTGTTATAAGGCCTATTTGCGTGGAAATTATAATGCAATAACATGAAAGACTCGGAATTCGGCGATCTGAAGACGGATTCGAAGAACTTTGTCTAAAAGATTCGCGTACATTTCGAGGATATGATCTATAAAGGCCGCAAATTTGATGAAGAATTCCTCCCTTGGATGCGCCTTCATGAGGTCAAAAAGCAGATCATCAAGAACCGCTTCAGTCACCAGAACAAGCACATCAGCGAGCATGATATTCGCCTCTTCTTCAAAAACATCGAACTAAAACAAGAAAAGAAAAACCCCTTTGACCTCTATAAGATTGAAGCAGGTAGCACCATCATCATTACTAAAAATTCAAACCACACCAATCCTGATAACGGAGTCGTTAACCCTTATCAGATCTTCTAAACTATACCCTAAAAAATATCGTACCTCATTCTTAGTGTACAATCTGGCCTCAATTCTGGAAGGAGTCCCAAACTAGCATCTTAAGGTACATCTGGTACTTACTTCCTATAAAATGGTAATAAAAAAGTAGCAGTATACAAACCATACGATTAATAGCCTTACACTCCGAATAATCCTCGTGGATACCCAGGAGAAATCGGCTCTCAGGGAATCAGAAAAGGTATTTTGTCAGGATAATGTGCCACCAGATAAGTAGCTGCCTATCTACTTGACGCACCCAAGCATTTTCATGGAGTACCCGCCACTACTTATGCCGAGTTTTATCATCCATGTTTCAATTTCAAAGAGTTGTGTTAGACTCCAATTGTCTCAGAGAAGGAAACGAACTTGAATAAAGCACGTACAAAACATGGCTCTTTACAAGAATTTGTTGAGTATAATGATGTTGTAGGAAATTTGGGCTCTCATCAATTCGAGGTCAGTTAGGTTCATAAGATTGCTATCCTGGATCTAAGAATCTTGAATTGCGATCGAAATGAAGCCAACATACTGGTAGTCAAGAAGCTAACCTCAGGGCCGAAAGGAATTCAGAAGTCAACTAGTCTCATTCCAATTGATCATGGCTTGTCTTTTCCAGACAACTTCTAAATCTATGATTACCAAATTGTCTGGATGGGATACAAGCAAGCCAAAGTACCTCTCTCTTAAGTTGAACTTTCCTATATAAATGCTATAGACCCTGTCAAGGATTGCCAAACTCTCAGATAAAAACTTGGCTTCAGAGAAATATGTCTGAGAAATTTCAGGGTGGCTTAAATTTTCTTAAAGAAATTGGCAAGAGCTGGCTTTACGCTCTATGAGATAGGCTAATTTGCATATCGAATGGAATAATCTGATTATGATTCAGACGAAGAAGAGGAAGAATAAAAAACAGAAAATGAAAAAAAACCGACAATTTCTGAACTTGAAAGATTGGTGATGGAGGCTGAGTTCATTTATACAACTGTAAAGAACAATGGCATCAAATCGACAGCTGAGTTTCAGATAAACGCAATCAAAAATAAGAAAAATGAATAAAATGGTTTCGAAAGGAAGGAATTTCAGGAACTTGGAAGACTCGGATTGACCAGCAAAAAATCTATCAAATTTAAGTAGAATTCGATTGAAAGACAAAGAGTTAACTCTGAAAACAAACGACCAAGGAACATTAGTCTTCCTAATTTAAAGAAAAAGCCCAATAACCGCAACAGAAGAATGAAAATTCCTCACAAAAAGAGCAAAGAGAACGGCATTTGCCTCAAAGACAAAGGCTAAAAATGGGACGAGCTGTTTTTCCATTATTTTCAAGAGCTTCTTGATCGATTCGTCCAAAAAAAATTGTAGCAAAAGAACACATCGCCAGCCTATATGGGAAGAAATCGTCTTATGAGCTAAGATATCTATTGATAATCATTTATCATCACTAATTCTTCAAATATTGCAGTATCATATCAAGACTGACTCCGTCAGCATCTCCTTACACTTTTAGGCATATCCATGTTACACTGAGATAGCTCTGTGAGGGAAGCAATATCAATTCTGGGAGTTATCATCTTTTTGGCAGCTTTAACAATGCTCCTATCAATGCCACCATCTCCAAGATCTATTGTTAGCTTTTTCATGAGAACTTTCTAAATAACTGACTCTTTTCGATTCTTTGAAGTTACCCTTGTTGGCATTTCAGTGTCCTTGCTTTTCTTGAAACTGATTTACTTTCTCAGCTATTCCTGTTTTTCCTGACCTTTCGCATTGAAGCTTCCTTTGGGACGATTGAATACATTGTAATTTTCTTTATCTTGCTCCATAGCATCCTCAACAATATGGCACTACTTCCTAAATGGGTTGGCTGAGGTATACTTCTAACTTTTCATTTTTTATAATATTTAACGATCAAAAGACTGCGTTTATTTGTAATCAAATATACTTTTTTGAGAAGTAGCATAAAAGATGGGAAATAAAATATGTTAGGAGGTGATCTCTGTTTATATTTAGATAATTAGGGAAGATGGAATTTTTATACTATGCGGTCACAAACAATGAGACTATGCCTGTTAAGGGAAAAATATCAAAATGGAGACATCTAGAGTCCATGATCACTAAACTCATCTTGCTAGGACTCGTCTTTTTTATCATTCTTCAAAATGGTAACATCAAAAGATCAATGAATGAAAAATTATCACACGAACTCATTGAAGACATCATCAGTGATAAAATAGCTCAGCTTAACAAATAATTCGAATAAGTCAAACAAACTATTATAATGGCAGACGCGAAGAGGTCCCTATAAGCTCAATAAGTGAAGGTACGTCAGAATTTATACAGTTGTTGGTTAGAGTATTAGCTAAAGAGTTGGGCTTGCCGATTCCTGGTTTAGCTGAGTAGAACAAGATTGAAGAAAAGAAAATTCCGACTATCAGCATGTCTTTCAAGGAAGAAGATGAATAAAATTCAGAAGACATTTCATATAACGAAGAATCAGACTTCAGTGCAGAAGAAGAGCATAATGATGCTTTCAATGAGGAAAGAGCAGAGGAGCAGACTGAATAATAAAGTGAATAGAATTAAGAGGAGGAAGTTATTTTTGAAGTTAAAAGAAAGGAAGTTGTTTCAATTGAAATTCGTTCTGATAACAAAAAATAGGAATTTGATCTTTAAAATTCAACAAAAGACCATAAAAAGAATAATGATGGTCGAAAAGAGGACAAAGAGGTGAGGAATTTTATCTTTGGGGAATATGAAGATTAAATCAAAAATTTGCTGGTCTTAAGCAGTCATATTCTAATTATTTTCTTAGCATTGGTCTGCATATTTGTTCTTTTTTCATTTGTCAATAATCCGAAAGCCAACAAAGTGTCAG
>Ga0100380_10003184_pt1 | contig 17481 bp, 14 predicted proteins | sample CryGeymeta201504_FD_80417 | JGI IMG/M metagenome (GOLD analysis project Ga0100380, IMG submission 80417) | Groundwater microbial communities from Crystal Geyser aquifers in Utah, USA - Crystal Geyser metaG 2015-04 | ecosystem: Environmental > Aquatic > Deep subsurface > Groundwater | place... | reverse complement strand
TCTGAAATAATGGATTAAATGATGATCCCTTGTGAATTTATTTGATAGCTGCTGCGTTGAGTGTCTCCCATGATATACAGCTAAGGCATCCCACAGTCGAGGTGCTTGTCATTACTATAAAACAACTTACTTTTTTCTCCCTGTGATACTATTATGACTGGCTATTGACCTGGAATTATCATGTCCATGTTTTGAGTGTGGATTAAGATGAGGAGCAGAGCGAAGGCAGCTATCAAGCGTATCGCTTTGATTATCATTTCTGGTTGTAAGTACAATTATTATTAGGCTCCAATATTAAAAAATTGCCATGAGTTGACAATGGCCATTTTCAGGGTAAAATTTAGCTCCATTTATCATTTTCACTTGAGCTTTGCCCTTAAATAGTCAGGTGAAAGCTAACAGATATCATAATCATAATTTAAAGATGGAGGACGGAGAAGGGCACTACAACGCGATGAGCTAAGAGTCGTCATCTTTCTATGACGTCAAGTCTGAGTCTGACAAACAAGAGCTAGCACCAGTAGATGAAGGTCACCTCAAACCAAAATCAAAGTCGAAAAAGAAACATATAAACAAGAAGAAAGAAAAGTTGGGAAAGACATCCAAAAAGCCACGTAAATATTGGTCTAGATAGACACGACAAAGGAAAAAGAAAAGGAGCTCAAGTTGTATCACATGGCTGAAAAAAGAGTCAATGAAATTATGGCTCGGATGAAGTATTACTATGAAAAGGACCTGGAGCTACAGGAAAAAAAGAAGCTTGCCTGCCAAAAACTATCTTACCTTGAAGATCTCAGTCGATAACTCAAAAATGTAAGTACTCACACATGTAGGTCTATGTCTGCGAAAAGTTCATCGAAAGAGATGGAATGGTAATGTTCGAAAAATGGCTTGAAAAGGTGACCATCGATGGAGAGAGCGTGGAGCCGGGGGTCTCTCTCAGAAAGGGAGTTCTTGAAATTTTGTATGGACTCAATTTCACCCCTGAAAACATTTCAAAGACAAACGATATCCACCGCTTGGTGGGCAGGCAGAAAAGAAGTCAAGTGAAATAGCTGAGAGATTTGAGTGAGCAGATACTTTTGAAGTGGAACAAGATAGCATATGAAGCTGAGTGATTTTAGACTCTGTTGTGCATAGATTATTTGGTAGCAAATGAGTAAACTCTCAGGTAGTCTGTTTCTTATAATAATGAGCTATTCATTTCTCTTCAAATACATAATCATCGGAGACCAAAGTACCCCAGGGTTTAAATAGGTGTTGGGAAAAGCTGCATATTGATGCAGTTCATTGATAAGATGTTCAAAAATGACTCCGACCCGACCATAGGCGTCGAGTTTGGATCCAAAACTATCAAAATAAAGGACAAAACTATCAAATTGCAGATCTGGGATACGGTATAAATAGTTCTAGGTAGGCAGGGCAGTAAGCCTATAAGAGCATCACTCGTTCTTACTACCGCAGTACCATCGGAGCCATTCTTGTATACGACATCAGTTCACGACGATCGTTTGAAAGTCTATCGAAATGGGTCGAGGAGACTCACAAATACGCAACCAATCAAAATCTAGTCTTCATTCTTGTTGGCAATAAAGAAGACTTGTCAGCATAGTAAGCATCTTTTAAGCAAGACGATAAGTTTCAATGGAAGAAGGTATTTAATTCGCATAGAAAAATGGTCTGAGATTCATGGAATGCTCAGCAAAGACCGGTAATAATGTTGACTCCGTTTTTGAGCTCCTAAGCCAGACCATTTTTGACAATATAGAAGGAGGTAATATCGACCCTTTTGTGGAAAGTGGAGGTATAAAGATAGGAGAAAGTGAGGCGATGAACTTCAAACTTGAGAAGAGACGTTGCTGTTGATTTACTCAACTTCTTCTTGATAGTGAGATATTGATATTAATAGTGATCAATCAGTGGTCACTCTTGCTTGACAGACAAAAGTTCGGCCAAAATAAAATGGTAGTCCCTGTTGTAAATGACAGTATTGTATTCGATCTCCTCTAAAAAGCACCTTTCCAGATCGATCAAATCTTTTCTGTTGATCTTCATGATGTCCATGAAACAGACCATCAAATCTTCTATTTATTCATCGTAGAAGAGTTTGTAGCCAACGATTGTGGACACTGACAACACCCAAGCACTGTCCTCGAAACAGACCTTCCTTTTGCTGGCCAGGCAATATCTGACCATCAAACAGAGGGATAGGTTTATCAAAAACGGCTGAGGCGTTTCAAATATCTGAGCAATAGTCTCGCAATTCATATCCATTTGAGGAATTTCAATCGATCTGATAGTCTTTACTGAATTTTAGGAGACAAGGCTCTCACTGAAAATGTCCTCGCTTTATTCTGAATAGTCTTCCTCCATTACAAAGATCGATATTTTTTTATTGTTGCCTCTAACACCTCTCACTTAATTCTTAATTGGGCTGTCCTTCCGAGTGACCTCACCCTCGAAGCAAATGCGCGATCCCATATTCATCTTCTTAAATGAAAGGATTCTTTCATTCTGACATGATCCAGGGGACTTCGGGCTGATCTGGTCAGCCGATCGGCATTTCTTTAGATTACTTGCGATTCTCTTGTGGAACTTTTCGTTTCCAAAAAACTATTTCAGAAAGACCAATAGCCTGGTGAACAGTTATTGTTCATCTCCTTATGGGAGGAGCGTTTTATGGCTACGGAGGCTGACACTGGAGATGATCTAGTCTTCCATGTCTTTGAGAGCATTCTCTTGAAAAAGAGTAGTGTGTGATTTTCCGGAGGTTCTCAATTGCTGTTGCAGTGACATATAAATGCCTGGTGCTTCTATTATTATATGGAAGAATCTAGATAGACCTCATTTAAATATCTATGCTACCCAATTATACCTTCTCATCAATTAGGCAAAATCTCATATATTGAATAGATTTAATTTGTTTCAGGTCACATGTTACCATTTTTGTACATTTCTTTATTACCTTTAAACCAATATCAATAATTTTAATAGTGAAAGCTGAATATATTTCCGCTACCGTACTACGATGTTTTTTAGATCCTCTGACAACAGAAAGTATCATAAGTATATTAAATCATCTGCTGTCCAGTTGCTTCATCAAAGAACGATGAAGAATCTTGGGCAGACGGACATATCTGTCCTCAATACTAACGCTGTAGCCAGCTTTCATTGGTGACCTATCACGGAAAAGGGATCTTCTCTGAATGCTTTTGCTTATTTTCAAGCGATTGTCATTTGTGTGCCCTTCGAAACCCAACTATATTGATGCTCTTGCGGTCTCAACCTTCCTTTCGAATTCGATTGAATCTTTTTTCCCATCGCCGTAGCGACTTTTACATCGGAAGCTAGGAGTTTTGATGTCCCTGTTGGAGAGATCAGCTCCTACTTCTCTGATAGTGAGAGCAGAAGCAGGTTGAGCATTAAAAAAATCATGTGGCAATTTTGAACTTTTGATACGGGCATTTCTTCTAAGGACGAAGCTATGATTGATGTTATTCTGAAAGTAGATCTATTGATCTGGCAGAGCCTCCATCATCTGTATAATATAATTATTGCAATAAACATCACCATTTACCTATTTATCACAATAATCTCATTTATTATGTTTGACCACATCACACTTAATTCATAAATATCAGTCACTCAAATGCTTCTCACTCGCTTGTTTTGATAATTTTTCAGCACCTTTCTGGCCTCCTGCTCCAAACCTTTGTATTTCTTCAAACATATCCAGATCACCAGCAAAAATACAATGATCAGTATCGCCACAATACTGGCACTTATCCCAAAATCCTGCTCTCGAGGATACTCTTCCTAGCCGATCTATAATGTAACAATCTTTGATAAACGACATGCTTCCACTTTATTCTAACTCTTAGTTTTACCCTAAGCTTCAAGATCTTAACAACTACCATAAAGGAATAGTTTAAAGGTTTTAGTGATAGTCTCATCACTCTTTAGAGCAAGCTCAGCTACCTTTTCTTCCAACCGATACCTTATCAAAACTCCTCCTTCGACTGTATAGAGGTAGTTGAATCCATAATCCCTCACAAAAGTGAAAGTCTATAATCCAGGCAAAATTATTTAGCTCTGAGTCTAAAGAGTTTAAGGGAGCCGGTGCTTCTTAGTATTCCAAAAGACGTGAATGTCTTTGTAGGAATAGACGAGGTAGAATGAGCTTGTGATGTGGAGGTCGTTAAGATAGTTGCCCTGAAATATTGGCTCAAGCTTTCGATAAGCAAACTCTTTTGTCTTTAGATTAATCTCTCGATACACCTAGATGATCGCAGAATGACCCTGATTCTGACAAAGCAACACAATGTGATTACGTTCAACCGAATCGAAGCTTTCACACATTTTGTGAGGAACGACTACTTTTCCCTCAAACTAGTCCTCAATCTGACTGATCTCAATCAACCCAACCTAAGCATCCAGAATAATAATAATGTTTTCCTCTATAAAATTTAGGCTCACGTCAACCACATACTTTAAGTTGGCTCCTATCTTGAGTGTCTCTCCTGTAATTTTTTTGACAATTTCTAGCTGCTTGCTTTATTGGTTGATTCTGTAGCGAGTAAGACCTTTCATGAATTCAGCAGCCCAAAAATATTGACCGTCAGTTGTAGCCAAATGTACAATAGATGAAGGAGTATCGAATTGATAGACTTCGTAGCCTGTTTGCCCCAAAAGATATGCTTGCTTCTTATTATTGATGACCATAAGGCCTTTCTGACCCATCTCATATATTTTGAATTTGTCAAATCTATCCAAACCTTCGACTTTGTATCTGTTCTTTATTGAAAATCCAGCTGTTGTTTATTCAACTATAATGATGGTGTTGGGAGCGAGGAAAATTAACAGAAATCCACTGAAAGAGAGAACATTACTGTGTTTGTAAATAATAGGCGAGAGTAACTACTCGAGGGTACTGATTGTTGAGCCTTCGTTTTTGAGAGAATATCTCTTAAGAGGATTCAGCTCTATCCTTGTTGGTTTAAAATCCAAATATTTGTTATTTGCCCCCAGCTCCGGCTCTACTTTGAAGCACTTGCGGAAAGGAATGGGTAAAGTTCTAACTTGATTGACGTATCCCTCGATTACTGTTTTCTGAGGAGAAGCGACATCTTTTACAGGATGAGCATGTACCCCTATGAGCAAGAAGAAGATGGTTGCTATGACGATATTGATCATTTTCAAATAGTTTAATAAAAGTTATAAGCCTTCGTGCTATATACAGATAATAATGATCTAAGGGGGACAAATATAGACCATTCCTCAGAAGGACCATCAAAAGGCAGTTAAATAGATCAAACACAAAATGAAAGTCCTCAAAGAAGCCGTCAAAAACGAACGACAAAGCAACCTAGAGCTATAAAACTAGCTCTATCTGACAAACGATAGAGTAAGAAAGAAATAACTTGACGTCAAGCGCAGATAAGACAAGAACGAAGCTCTCTTGCTCTAAATAAGAGTGCTCAGAGATGCTCTGATTGCTTAAAAGAACCAAAGATAGGTATCTATTCTCATTAGAGTAGGAGCTTGAAAGTAAATTACAATAACTTAAAAACAACAAGCAGTCTTCAGGATCAGGCTTGTTATCCGCATCGAACTATTTCGGACTGAAGAGTTTGTTCCAAAAGTGAAGATTCTGAATGAGATATGATAAGTTATAATCACTCACACACGTTTTGGGTCTCTTTATATTCGATTTATATCATGAAAGCAATGACCATCGTGGTAGTCCTCCTTGGACTGCTCGCTCTCTCAGCCACACAAGAACCAAGCTCCGAAGATGTCCAGTATCTCCAAATGCGCAGAACGGCCTGCGTCATTCTATCTAGAATTCATTCCAACCAAGAGAAGGATACCATTCAAGAAGTCGTTCAAGGACTTGATCCCAACGATCAGCAACGCTATATCAACAAACTTTACGCAGTGGCTGTTGAGAAGTGCGAGTCAGAAATCACTCAACAGGAGGTTCAGTCGGTACCTTTGTCCTCATTTAGTTCTACGTTGAAAGTGAAGAATTTAACCCTGCTTCTCTGTTCCCTCTTCTCGATGGAATGGACTACAAAGATGTCGTCAATGATCTTACGACCACCAAAGAACAAGATTTGATCACCAAATTCATTAAGAAATTTGACGAAGAAAACCAGATCAGAGATGAAGAGCGAAAGGCCAAGAAAGAGCAAGAAGAAGGAGCTTCAGAGAGCTACGAGATGAAATTCTTGGGCATTTCAATCAAGGATCTCCCTAGCAGTGCTAAATTAGCATACGTCGCTATCTTCTCAGCCATTGTCATCGGAGCTCTTTACTATGGCCTGAGCAATGTCGATAGGAAACCTACCAAGAATAGCAACAAGAGGAGAAAATCTCCCAAGAAGACTGATTGATCCTCATATATTCACACTATAATCTAATCATCAATATAGATATGCCCTTCTCTGAAATTTTACACTCAGTTATTGACTTTAGACGTTTCCATTACAGGCTTTCTGCAGTTCTCAAATGCAATCAAAGAACATACTCTTTAAATTTTAAATATAACTTATTGATAATTCCATGGACAACGACCCTGAACCTGATTTTGACAATGAAGAGCCTTAGGAAGAACCCGTCATTGACCCTGCTGTTGGTGGTGACTCCTAGGATGAGGATTAATTTCCTTAGTTTGGAAATGATGAAAACAAAAAACTCTTTGAGCTTATCAGACAGAAAAAACGCTATATTCGAAAAGTCAACAAATAATTTCAGAAAGATTTTGAACGAAAGAAGATCCTAGAAGAGCATCTGAAGAACGTGGACCAATAATTGCTAAATACCAAATCGTTGATCGATTCCAAAAATAAGGAAACCTAGACAGAAAATCATATGTGGCAGGTAACTTAGCGCCAAAGTGGGAGGCTAGAGAGCGAGATCAAAAAAATGAACAAAAACATTGTCTAACACGAATAGAGGCTCAATGATATTCAGGTCAGAATATTCAGAGTCAATGAGAAAGTCTAACAGATTAAACTCGAGCTGAATTGGAATCAGGAAGAGCTTGAGCAGTGGGCTATCACGGGAAAACAAAAAGAGTAAGATCACGTTACTCTTCAAAAATACAGAAAATAAGATGATACTAAAATTAGATAGCTCAACTTACAGATTGAGAAATTGACAGTTGAAGTCGGCCGTAAGCAAAGTCAACTAGATAGAGAGATCACTTCGACTCAAGCCACCCAGATTGAGCTAGATAAAACAGCAGAATAATTCAAGAAGGAGCACGATGAAAGACATAAATTATTCGAAAAGTGGCAAGATGTCACAAAAGTCATTGCTCGAAGAGATGAGGATATTCTATTAATTGGAGAAGAGGTCGGAGAAGTCCTGGATGTTATCGCCAATAATCAAGAACTACTTGACGAGAAGAAAAGGCAACTGGACAATCAAAAGAGGCTCAACAAAGAAGAATAAGCGAAAAATGTTCTTGGAAATAGAGATATCAGCGAAAAGAAAAATGCTAACAAAAGGCTTGAGTTTGAGGTAATTGCAAATTTGAGAGCTGAAGTTTAAATTTTGAAGAACCAACTTTCTTCATTCTCTACTGAATGGGCTGGAAAGAGAAACACTGTCAATTATCGTAGTCAATAGCTTCTCCAGAAGAAGCAAAGACTTCAGACTGAAGAAGCTAAGTTTAAGGCATATTAAATCAAACTGCGGAACTAAATAAAGTTATCTTAAAAATTCTAAAACGCCAAACAGATAGCTGAATAAACATACAAAGAAAAGGAAGCTGAGAAGAAAAAGCTAGAGCAACAGATCGCTTTACAAAAGGATATATCTGTTCGCAACACTCAACAACTTTTCAAGTTGAGAGAGGAAGAGGCTTCTCTTTATGGGGAAATTCAAGGAATTTTGGCAGCCTGCAGAAATCTCCAATCACATATCAACAAACTAAATCAGTAGTTTCAAAAACAGCAGGAGCTTCTCTACAATGCTGAATATCAGATTCAGTTAATGGAGAGAAAGGTTGCCAGAGCCAGAGGTGAAAGAACGCTTGAATAAAAGAAAGACCTTCAAAAGGATATTGAAGAAGCTTCCAAGAAAAACTCTTAAATAAAAAATCAGTTCAAGATTCTCAATGAAAGTGTTAAGAAACTGAATGATGATCTAAGGGCTGTTGAGAACAAATTGAACGAAATCAAGGGATCTGAGAAAAAACTGAACTCTCAAATCGAAGAACTTTCTCTTGAAAATGACATGACTATTCAAGATCTAACAAAGGTCCAAAAGAAGAAGGAATAAGTTCTTGTTCAGCATGATATCATGAAGCTATAAATAAGAAAGATTAAGGAAAGCTTGAATAGAGCCACTGATCACGTGTACGGCTTATAAAATAAGAAGAATCAGTTAGAGATGAGCATGCAGGAAAGATAAAAGGAAATATTAGTCCATCGAGATGTTCTTCTAGCAGAGCAAAAGGCTATAGAAGACGAAAGACACAGAATCGCCATTGAACTTGCTGAGCGCAAGAACAAAGTGAAAAATTTAAGGATCAAATACGAATCACTCGTTCAAAAAGCACGTATATCACATTTTATTTAGATGGTTCAGCTGATGGATAAGCAGAGCACTCTCAAGCCTATTATGTTATCAAGGCGTCTCAGTAAAGATAAGAACTTCAAAGAAAAGGTGATGAATTGAGTGGAAAAATCAACAAAGCTGAAAAATAGCTCAAAGGACTCCAAAATACCATTTACTCTTTGACAAATACCAACTTCAAGATGACTCAAAAGAATCACAACAAAGGAATCAATAAATCTGATCTTGCTCAGAAATAGGCCCTTGAGTAACAATGTAATGCTGCCAGTGAGAACCTCTTCAAGAAAAAAGGAGAACTTAAGAAACTTGAGCAGGAGTATGAACAAGATGCTAAAAGATTAACTTAAACCCTCAATAGGAGAGAAACCCTTAAGGAGAGAAAGGCTAAGCTAGAGCAAGTCATTTTCAAGCAAAACCATGACTTGAATGAATAGCTTGAAAAGAAGGCAAGAGCTGAGAAATCATTGGCATTGATTCAGAACAACTGGAAAAAGAAGAAGATTGAAGTTGCTCAGAACAACCCTCATCTTGCACAGCTTGAGTATGATCTTGAAGAAGTCAAGAACAAGATTCTCATCACATCGCTGAAGTAAATATTTTTTTATTCAGAAACCTGGGAGAAGATTTATCAGACCTTGGACCGCTTATCGATGATTTCCTTAAGGAGAACAATATTGACTTACCTTCTCGAGCTCCTTCTGAGATTACAGTTTTTTCAGAAAAATCATCAATAAAATCAGGAGGCTCTGCCATTTCCCGCTCAAGACAATCTCGTCAATGATCTGTGTGGTATTCAATTATAAATCTGTTTGATAAAATTATTAATGAACCATCTATCAATCACCCACAATCACAAAGAGTAAAGGAATAATTATAGAACACCAAGAGCTCAAGAAAGTCACTGGTTCAATCGGAGATAGTTCCAACAGAGAAGAGAAAAAGATGAAACAAAGTTCCTTCATATGTCTCTGAATAAAAAGAGAGCATCTGATATAGATCGATCCCCAGACAATAAAAATACGGGTATAACTCGAGGTCAATAGATTTACTTTAGTCGGACAAAAAAGTACAATTATATGAGGCAAATCATTGACAAATATTTTGATTAAACCAGAAATGAAAATAAAAGCAATAACCCTTAAGACCTTCATTAGTCTCTTTTTCTTTCCAAGCCTTTTCAAACGATAATTCCAAAGATAACCAAGCCAATTTATCTATCCACTATTGATAAAAGCAGGAATATTGAACACAAAAATCAACGAAAACATGTTGTGAAGCGTCAACGAGCTATTTAAAAGAGAAATATTGAAATAAATCATCAAGACGAAGATGAAGGACTAGAGTTGATCCAGGAAAACAAGACTCCTGCCCAGGATTAGAGAGATGAAAAAGAAATATAAATGACAAGAAGTCTTTCATTCAGCAAAAAGGATAGCCTTTGTCTACCTCCAATAGATGAAACATATGAAGATAAAGATGAATACTACAACAGTTTCGAAAGCATCTCATTGTTGAATGAAAGTATTTCATGCCTAAACGAAAGTAGCCATCATGAATAATGCTAATAATAAAAAATTCTTCTTGTCCGCAATGACATATTTACTGTTTAACTTGTAAAAAGATCAGGAAAACCGAGTCACATCCTCAAGACATATCAGGATAAAGGAATGCCGATATTAATGCGGTAAAAAAAGGCAAGAGAGCTCGGGGTGTAATCGATTTGGATCTAGTATAAATACGACCAGCAGGCACTGATCAGCAAACCTGGACCTAATTTGAAAGACAGACTATTTAGAGCCCAAAAAATGGATGCTAATAGTAAATTTTACACGCTCAAGCCCAAAAGATATCACAAAAAGCTTCTTGCCAATAGATGTTAATAGTTGAAAAGAGTGGTAAAACAATTATGCTTGACTCTGAAACAATATGAAGGGAGAGTCGTTAACAATAAAATAAACACTTCAAATCTCTACTTGGCAAATAATTAAAACTGGAAAGTGGGTGAATGGGGATTTTCTTCCTTTAGAGCCAGCCATCTCATTCAAGGAATGGAATTCGAGAACAGATTGGATCCTATCCTTAAAAGCCAAAGCTAGTGGTTTATCCCACCTTAATACATGGCCCCTTAGATAATGAAAGCCGTGTCATTGAATAAATAATGTGATTTAATGTCTTTTGGCTCAGCTCCTGATGTTTGGGCGCTTGGAGTAACCATTTTCTAGATCGTCAGTCTCATTCCTGTATGGATAGTACCGAAATGTGTTGTTCATGGTAAAATTATGCCTGCTAGATCAGGTCTATTGGCTGTTGGCAATAGGGATTTGAAAAAAATGCTAAAACGTTAAGAAAAGCTCAGTTATTTGATGGGTAAAATCATATAGGAATAATGTCAGGACATAGAGTTGGACCCATCGCTAGTCGAGGCTATGTACAAATGTGTGAGCTATGATCCATCAGATAGACCTAGTTATGATGAGCTACTTTAGATCATAAATTGATTTTTAATAACTTTTTTATGGTAATAACTGAGAAATAAGAATCATTGAATGGTGTTGAGAATGAACCATTCTCCAGCTGCCACCATCAGTCTCCGCATGAACTTTTCAAAGTTGTCTGCCCCATCTCCCTTTTCTCTGAGTACTCCTAACTTATTCTCGTGTTTTATTCTATGCAAAATTTATCCTGAGCCCATCAAATAGCTCTGAAGTTGTGACAAAAAGACTCCTTCTGATATCTTTTGCTTGAAATAATTTGTAGCAGTTTGGATAAGCTTGTCTGGATTATGGTTGACTTATGATTCAATCGCCAGTTGGTCTGCGAGCTATATCAGATAGTCTCTCAAAATGCTACTATCCTCATGTGAAATTCTTCGGAGATACTCCTAAATAATAATCTTGAAGATCCTGATAAACTGCTGATCACTGCATCCCTAACTTTCAATAACCCGGCTCAATTTTGCAAGGCAATGTTAGGCCAGCTTGAGCCCTTGGAGAATTTAACCATGAAGAGTTACTTGGCACCGACTGATAGATTAATAAATATCTACCAGCTGATCCCAATGTTGTTAAAAATCACAAAATTCATAGATTTTTAGAGCCATACTGAAGTACTCATAACTCTCATTGTCCTTGTTCTGGAGGAGTGACAGCTTTCCAATCCGATATAGCAAATAGGCATATTCAGGTCGATTTGTATAGGAATTAACTTACAGAATATGCTTGGCTTTACGTAGATGGTTTAGAGCCTCTCCATATCGATGGAATTTGGACAGGCATTATGCAAAGTGAAAATAACTATTTGATAATTTCAACTCTTGCTGATTATTCCCGCAACATTGAAGAATATTGCTGAGTGACTCACGATTTAGAGTAATAGCTTACTCTTCTTCACCAAGCTGAAGAGAATACAGAGACTGAAAGTCTAGAAGCTCAGAGAGAAAAGGGTGACTTAGTCCATAGTGATTCATGATGTGTTAACGCAGCCTTCTCAGAAGGACAAGCACATATTGTTTATCTATTTGATCTTTAATTTCCCAACGTAGTTATGTCATTTTCCTTTCAAGATAATATCTTGTCATGTTGGGATTTTCACTGACTGACTGATAAAGATCGAGATGCTTGAATTTGATGTCTCGAGGTTTTACAAAGTATGATATCAGAAGTGTCAGCTTATCATTGAGGTGGTTGTGAACTGTAATGAGGAAAGGAAGCTTTGATTTTTATAAATCAAACAGAGATATAATATGGGCGAAGTAACTTGCACTTATTGGAATTTCATGTTTTTCTTACAATTAACGTAACCAAGAAGGCAAAATGTTGGCAACTTGAACTCTGCTAACATATTTAAGACCCTCCAGGAAATTGCCCATTTGAAATATATGTTCCACGTTGTAACTGGCCGGAAATAACTCGACAGTGAGGTGATAGCTGAGAGCCATGAAAAAATAACCCTTGTTGACTTCTTAGGGATTCACTGACAAGCCAAAGTAGTTCTGAGAGTGTAGCTTGACGAGCCTCCACAATTGAATGTGATCTTATCCTTTTCCCAGTAGGGCATTAATAAGTTCAAGCCCGATTGTCTAAATTTGACTGCTTTAATCTGATTTAGAAAGGGTCTATTGCATTTTTCTAGCAAAAACGGGAGCAAAAGAGCGCACTGCTACTTCAGTTTTCAACAAACCTTGAACGAAAGGCTGAGTGATGTGTTTGAAAATTTTCCCTATAAAAGAGGGCCCAAGACCAAAAGAATGTAAGATATGGTTCATTTATTAAGGAGAAATAGGATATACTTCAAGCTTGTTCATGAGATCGGAGAGCTCGTCCATTTTTACTGATAAATACTCAGATATACGATGATTTTGCCTTTCAAATTAGTGTCTTCGATAAGAATCTACTCTTCTGTCATTCAGGCCAAACACTTAGTTTAATGCTTATTTGCGCAACAGCTGACCATCTTCAAGTTCAGGCAACAAAGAACGAACTTCAGTTATAGCGAATCTATCTTTTCTTCTATTACGAGTCTTGAAAATAATTTTGTCCTCGTCTTACAAATGAGATAGTTATACTTTTGTTGCAGATGCCAGTCTTTAAAAAAGCTAAGCTTTGGAGTAAACAAGATCTCCTCCGATATCATACTCTTAGTCAACTTTCGGATCTATTTTTGCTCTGACTAAACATTGATGGCCTTTGTAATTTACCATACACGACATCGGAATGCTGAACATTCTCCTCAAAAGGGGATCTTAACTGATGGCTTGATAAATAAAGTCCATATTTGTGAAAATTCCTTCGATGATTTAAGACACCCCCTGATCACAAACATAGGTCTGATTTCCAATGTTCCTCATTTAGACCAACCCAAAGTCGATAGTTACATCATCTATTTCTTCATATCTGATCCACCCTGAGTAGGTAGAAGGTCTTCCATTGACATTCCACTTTGCTAGGGATGTATCGATCAGCTGTGGTAGCTGACTATCTATTAACGTTTTCACACAGAGCGTAGCATACTAAACAAATTATTGATATTGTTTGTCAATGTTTTAAAGATGGGTTTCTCTTGATGTGGAGGATTCCAAATCAAAAAGATCCTGGAGATAGGGCCGGTAATAATTTTTGAAAGAGTTATACTCTCCTATCTTGCAAAAATATGTTTGATGCTGGTTTGTCTTTCCGCTTGAATAGCTATTGATCAGACTTTCATCTCCAAGTCGATATCTTGCAAAAAAGCTTTCATTCGGCTCTTGCAATATTGAACGGGATTATGCCATCTCCTTTGCTACTCTATCTTGCAATTGTCGCTCCTCAGGTGACAGAAAATATTAAGGTTGTGTTGGTTCCTCTCTAAGAGCTTGCTGGATAGTTTCACTTTGAGCTCTGATATTTCTGCTTTCAATGGTAGCTTTTCGACTTCTGTTAGTGTATTAATCAAAGGCGCATTGCCACTCATACAAAAGATGAGGATTTTCCATCTTAAAGACCCAGTGTTTATTGATTCTCTTATTTTCCTCATAGACCCAGAAATAGATCTACAGTTGTGAAGACTAATTCTTGAAATTGAGTCGCTTGATTTGAGTTAGAGGCACGATGGTCTTGGTATTTCTGGTGATGTGTTCGTAAGTGAAGGGTATGTTCTGAGTTGGCTCCCTTAAATAACATACAAATTTATTTTCCAGCATGACGAATAACCGACGGTGAGAAGAAAACCCCTTCTAGGATTACTTGTCTACTAATGAATAGTATATGGTGTCACCTGTGTCAATTTCATGGTGAAGCAGTGAAGACATTTTTAGTTGGCTAAATAAATATAATTCGGGATATTCATCTGCAACAGCTGAATAAGACAGACACTCAACTAAGAATATGCTAAATATGAAAAATATCCCCAGAAGAAAGTATATCCAGATCTGAAGGCAGATGAGTAATAAATAGCTAATAATTGTTATTGTTAGTTAACTATTAATAATGATAAAAAGAAAAGAGGCTCGATTCTATCTGAATCTTCTAGCAATCACCACCCTTATAGCAACAGCTACTACTTTCACAACAGCAGCACTTGTCATCTCATACTCTTTTTTAGGCTTCGGACTGAGGACCAATCCAATCTCATGTACATCTTCAGTGCCATACTTCACTACTAAGTACAGTCAGGACACCTATCTTAGTGTCATCAATACCTCCTTGCTTATAGCTTCAGCATCGGCACTCATTTTAGTTATTGTAGTCCTCTACTTAAGATATCAATTTTCCAAGTCTCCTCCCGAATAATAATAATTCTAAGCGTGGACTCCTTGCAAGCAACAATCGATGTTTGTGCTAACTGCCATATGTCTTATTGGTTTGATTGTTTCTACTGCCTGGTTTCTCTCTTTTTGTCGATAGGTCTCTTCTGATTGTGGATTAAGTATTCATATCTCTTGGGTGTTGATCTCCCTTTTTGGGGGATTGTCGATTATCGCATATTTAGTTGCTGCAGTCGCTCTCTTGAAAGTTCGGTAGTGTTTTTCTCCTGCAGATTAATAGGTCACCGAGAAAGAGGAGGTGAAATTGTCATTAAAGACTGAAAATAGCAAAATTCCCCAAAATTAGTCTGCATCAGAATAAAAAGATGAATAACAATACAAAAAATAATCTTAGAAAGAAGAAATGGCTCAGGTTTAGTAATAACTTGAGCAAAAAGAGGAAATAAAACCCAAAAAATAAATTTCTGAACCTTTACTTATCCCTGAAAAAAAATTGCAAACTTCTCGGAGTCGGAATTGGGATATTCCAGATAGTTAGTATGAATACTAAATGAAAAGACTGAAGAAAGTTCAAGCCCAGAGGCGTGCTTAGGAGGAACGACTAGAATAGCTTTAAAGGAAGCAATCTCGACTCGCTACCAGGTCAAGCTAGGCTATAGTGTCCACACAAAAGTAGGGAAATGATAAAGGAAATCAGACGATAATTAATATTCATTTGACTGGAAGCCAATCCACGCCAACCGCTAATAGCATTCCTATTCAAACATCCCCGAAGTAAAATAATCGATAACTATAGGACCAAGAAAAGCCGGTTCCGCCACCCGATATACGAGGAGGACAGTTAAATTTCTGAGCATCCTAGACGTAAACACCCTCGAAAACGCAATGATGAGGATTCCAGTAGGTTTTATGAAAAATAAAAATATGGAGCCAAGGAACAAAATCCTTATGAATAAGGAAAACCACTTCTCTCGAATATGTCACTTGAAGAGCGAAAAAAAAATTATTTCCCTAATCACACTCGACGACTAACTTTGGGTCATACTGCTGATGTGCACATAGGACCTTACGTTTCTTCTATATAAAACAACAATATTGCTGTACCAATTTCTGATAACTTTCAGGTGAGTTAAGTTAATAGGATTCCTACCCCCTTCGAGCATCAAAATGATCGATAGCAGGTTAATAGGATTCCTGCCCCCTTTGATCATCAACCTGATAGATAGCCTCCTCCTACGTTCAAGAAACAAGAAAGCACCCTTAGAGTAAATGAAGTAGATCTACAAAAGAGATAAGAAGACTCATTTGTTCGAAAGCTGATGGGATAGTCAAGACTTGAGCAAACCAATCCTATTCTTAGAGCCCCGAAAAAATCAAAGCCAAAGAAAAAATTGACTGAACTTGAGGCTTATATTAAGGCCTTAAACAAAAATATGACAAAACATGAAATGGATCAGAGTGATTCTGAAATGAGCTACAGTTCTATCTTGAGTCATTACTAGAGGAACAATCAACCAGAGAGATCTAACTTCACCAGAAGTCAACTAAGATAATAGTTTAGAAGCAATGGGAACCTTAGACAGAGTTGGATGGCTGTTCAGAAAAAAATTGAGGAAAAATATAAGCAGAAGTGAGTTTGATCATATGTTTTTTGCTTTCACTTGTGTGTTCTCAAATATTGTGCGTTATAATATATTGACAACAATGGTGAAGGAATTCAATAGATAGTTGAAAAGCTAATAGTTCAATCAAATCTAAAAACTGGAGGAGAAAGCAGCTCAGTTGCTCCTCTGCAGGAAAAAAGATCTCGTCAGGGACACTAAGATCAACTGCATCAAAAAAAATGTTGAATACAAAGCTCCTCGATACAACGTTCACGAATACTTGACCCATTCCTCCTCAGACACTCTGGCTAAGAATCATGATGAGGCAGCCAAATAAGTCCACTCTTATCGGGTGGCTCTCAACAACTCAGAGTATGTGCTTAGAAGGTTATAAGAGATGAACATAAAAAATGAAAGGCCTGCAGATTATCTTGTTGAAATGTATAAATCAGACAAGCAAATGTTCAAGGTGAGAAGATATTTAACTCAAAAGGAGGAAGATATCAAAGAAAAGATGCAGGGAAAAGATTGGCAGTCGAAGAACAAGAGAAGATAAAAGGCCAAGAAAAAAGCAGAAGTAAAGAAGGCCAAGAAGAGAGATAAGATGGCGACAAAGAGGAATCACTCTGCTAAGCCAAAGATGGCCAAAGTAAATGGGAAGAACAAGGTGAAGAAGGTGAGGAAATGAGTGATTATCTATTGATTGATGTTTCAAATCATCATTTATGAACAGAGCTTCGATGTGAAGATATTACAGGTAGTCCAATCTTACTCTTTCTTGCTTTGTGAAGAGAATGCTGTGTGTATTTTGTAATTGAAGATAGGTCACAAGTTGATGGTAGGTTTTATTTCATTGAGGATTCTGTTTTGACTTTCTTTGAAAGTTATACTGTTTGGATAGCATTTTGATGCGACAAAGATCCTATATTTTCAATATGCAAATTCATAGAATTTCTTTCTCTATTCCTAGTTTATTTGATTTTTTTCATCACTGTATCAAAGTATCGTCTGATATGAGAACATACTGGCCCTTCTTTGCACTTTCTATGA
>Ga0100380_10003181_pt1 | contig 17489 bp, 14 predicted proteins | sample CryGeymeta201504_FD_80417 | JGI IMG/M metagenome (GOLD analysis project Ga0100380, IMG submission 80417) | Groundwater microbial communities from Crystal Geyser aquifers in Utah, USA - Crystal Geyser metaG 2015-04 | ecosystem: Environmental > Aquatic > Deep subsurface > Groundwater | place... | reverse complement strand
GCAAGCGATAATATTTCTACAGCAATACCAACCTCTAGATGAAGTGTTTCCCGTCAATAGCTTGAGATAGTCGTCTGAACTAACAACCAAAGACTATAGAGAATCGGTCTATTATGGAGAGGTGCGTGGAGGTAAGAGACATGGTAGTGGAGTGCTGGTATATCAATGTGGAAGAGTGTATGAAGGGGAATGGGTACAAGATCAGAAAAGAGGCTATGGAGCTGAGAAATTTCCAAATTGTAGCCTGTACAAGGGTCAGTATGTGAACGGTAAACCTGCAGGTACAGGCACTTATATATGGAGCAACGGTTAAAGATATGATGGACAGTGGCTAGCAGGTTTTAAACATGGCTCTGGTATGTGGCGAGGTCAACGTGGTGATTCATACAAAGGAGAGTGGAAGTATGGCAAACCTGACGGTTATGGAGTGCATACTTGGCCCAACGGTGACAACTACTAAGGTGAGTTCAAAGAATGCCTTAAACATGGCGAAGGCTTGTAGAGATTTTCAAACGGTGATATGTACAAAGGTAGCTACATCAACGGCAAGCCTTCAGGTTATGGAGAATATTTTTGGTTCAATGGCAGTTTTTTCAAGGGCTAGTTCAGCAATGGTCTGAGAGAAGGCAAAGGTGTATGGCGAAGGGGAACTGGAAAATGCGACTGGTACGAGGGAGAGTATCGGAGTGACAAGAAATGTGGAGAAGGCGTTTTCACATGGACGAGTGGAAATATTTACAAAGGTCATTACTAGGCCGACATGCGCAATGGCTACGGTTAGATGTATTGGAAAAATGGTAGTTACTACAAAGGACAATGGGCCAATGGCATCCAACATGGTGAAGGTACACTATCCTCTAACAATAGGGTAAATGTTCATACCGAAAGAAGGCTTCAAAAGAGGTATATTTGATAACAACAAAATTGTCGAAGTGTGGGAGTAGATGGTAGCCAAAAATGTCCCAAAAACAAGAATTAGAGTAAAAACAGAGCAGAAGTTGCTTGGGAAGGAACGTAAGAAAGGTTTAGTGATGAATCAGAGGTAGAACGGGAATAAGAATTTGAGCAAAAGTCGATCCACTAAGAATAGATTTAGTTAACAAGGGATAAGAAGGAAGACTTCACCAAACCTAGCCAGACCAAAACGTCTTTCCAATCACCACTTCTCATCAGTCTAGCCTCCTTCCCAAGAGAAGCACAACTCCCAGCAAAGTCGCCGAGTCAGACGCTACCTTTTTGACTAAAAATAATCCTTCCATCCAAGGCAAGAAGTTGTAGTCAACCGCCAAAGAGTGGGCACTTCATTTAATTAAGGGATAGACTACAAGGTTGTAAGAGTAGAAAATACCAACACTAACAATAGTTCTAAATCTAGGTTGCTGCATTCATCATTTTACCTGTACAAACTGAACCAACGGCATAACATGGAGACCACCAAGAACTTGAAAAGATCATAACAAGAAAGTGAGAGCAAACCTGGTGTACTGTTCATGGGAAAACTATTCCCTGATTACAACGATAACTGACCCACCATTTCACTCAAAGTGTTCAAACAATTCTTTGATATTTATTACTACACCTCCAAATCCTAATATTTTGACAAGATAATTCAAAAATGAAAGTGATCGATGAGTACTACTTCGTCACTCTAGTGATCATCTCTTTAGGTCTACCTCTGCTATTCTATCTGTAACTATTCCCTCACGTAGCAAGCTCAGCCAACCTGCAATAATCACCTACAATATAGCAATTTACGGCAGCAGAGCAGATGCATCAATGTTGGCTTACCATCTGGACAAAAAGGTTCGCCAGAAAGGATGGGAGTATCGGGAAGTAGTATAGCTAAACATCACCATGATAGAGCCACCCGAGGAGTATGACTCTGAAGATGGGAGAGACGAACTCGATAAGGAGATAGTCAGTTTTTGTGGAGTATAAAGAGAGTGGATGAGCTTTTTGGATGACTCGAATTTGCAGTACAACATCAAACCATATGGTGTGTATTATGGCTAAATGATCGTCAGCAACGATCGTTCCTAATTTTCAATTTACTCCGCCTAGTCTCCCTTCTATCAATCTCTCATAGAATACGGTTTATCACGCTATGCCATCCGTAATTTCTTCCTTTAGTTTGCAACAGCTATCAATAGGACCTCTCCTGTTCGCAAAAAATATAAATTAGAAGAACTCACTACATACAGGTTAGTAAAATAAACTTTCCCTGGTGAGGTCAAGGAGGAAGGTTTGCGCTATTTTAGTGACACGCTAGGATTGGATCACAAATATATCAAAAAGTTCATAGTACCCGTAATTTGGGGAAATTACATGCACTAGACGAACTCATTCACTTCGATGTATAAGCTACTTCCTGTATTTTGCCATAGGAGAGCAGAAATAGGATAAAGTTTAGTGCTTTTTGAGTCACCTAGAAAGATCAAGGATAAGTTGTTGAGTGCTGTTAAGCAAATCAAGATGAATTTTATAGAAAAGAAAAGGTTAGAGACCTATTCTATCTACAAAGATGCTGAGACGGGAGAGAAGAAAGTCAACGTAATTTTGACCAAAGATGGAGCGGGGGAGGATTAGACTGAATTATCAGTCTCTAATTAGACTGTGAGAACTTATTTGAAGAGTGACAGCTTATTTATTTTTGACAACATGGCACCAGTTGGCGGGAAGGCTTTTTCCTATTACAAAACTATCATTGATGGAAAAATCAAAGATTAGCATCTCTATGAGGATTTCTTTACAATTTACCTAAAATATACACCTAAAGGTAAATAATAGATAGGCGAGAATAAAAAAGAGAAAGGGGATGCCAAATCTGGAGGCAGAAGTGGATCTAATCCTATTTATTCTATCAGTCGAGTTTGTGCCTACCGCTGCAAGGGTTTCTAAAGCAGCGTCTACGTCCTTATTTCCAAGCACAAGTTGATCACAACTAAAACTTTGAACATGTTTGAGTTCCACAACATAGTCTATTTCAAAAAATTCTTTAAACCTCAGAGTCAATTTCCAACTAACAAGAAAATACGATAGAATTAAAATGTATATAAAATATACGATATTGATAGCTTTACGGATAGCTATGAATTACAACTGAATATGGTGGGAGAGATTGCTGATGCTTTTGTGAGAAAAATGGAGAAAAAGTATTCTTGAGCCAGAAAGATAAGATAAATGATATTAGTTCATGATGTGCTATTGATTGAATTGGGTAAAAATTAAATATAAATGATCAGATCCAGAAATCGTTGTCTTTCTACATCGAAGACTCGTGTCTGATATAGGAATCTATGAGCTATAGTTAACGTTCACTGCTGTTGTGACTGGAAGGGTTGACCTTGACTTATTCCAAATCCTGGAGCCCGATAGTTTGAAGGTTGGGTGTATTCTCTTGTATGATGAAATGTTCTTTGGCCTTGGCCCAGGATGTCCTCAACATTTTTCCGAGCTCTTTGATGAGTCCTTCCCTATCTTAGAAGTCAACTATATTAACAAATTTGCTAATGTTAGAGTTATCACTCCTTTTAGTGGACTAGCAACTGTTCATGATTTCTTTTATCTTCATCTGAATGTGATCTTCTGTGTAGGATTCATTGAGTGTATGCAGGTGATATTTTTTGATCAGTTTCAACTTATTAACGATGGTGATGACTTCTGCAAAGACATAGGGACCGATTTTTCTGAGATATTAGATATACTCAGGTCTTATCTTAGCACGATTGAAATAGGAGCTCTTGTACTGTTAGGCTCCTTCAGCTTTGACAAACTCAAGCAGCATCAGTCTGTGATTTTTATCTCCAAGGCAGGTCAATTTGCTGGTATTGTTCAATTTTTGGCCTAAGATTTGCCATTGTTCATGATACTCAAGGGTCTCTTCGAGCCCGATCTGCTCAATAGAATCTTTAAGGAGGGCGTCGACGTTGCGCCTGCAGGTATCGGTTACACAAACAAACATTGACTTAATGTTTTCCAGGGGTGATTGAGCCATGACTTTGATTTTTTTCTGATAACAATTATGATTATGATAGAGGAGTTTAGATTATATTTGAAAGCGGAAGAGATGGAAAATGTCTATTTTTGGAAGGAGAAATTAAATTGATGAGTTTAAAACAATGTCATGGGAAATCAATTTTTGAAGGTCTTTGCGAAGAACAGTTTGGGAGTATAAGTTCCTGTCTAATTCTGATTAATTCTGGCGATTTTAGAACGAGAGATAGTCAAGAACAGCTTCAAATCGACTAGCACATCCAACTCCCTAAAACAATATAATCATAGAGTCAAAACCTAAAATATTCAATAGTATTCATTAGTTGCACTAATTTTGTTAATTATTATACAAATCAGTTATACTTCTATATCTTCAAGTTTTTCTCTGTGATCGGCTGCTGACACTCTGATAAGATAGACTTTGATTAAATGTCTCAAAAGGATCAATTAGACAACTTTCCTTTTATGAAATAGCATCATGTCTTGATTTCAACATCAAGGGCATAAAAATCCCACATCATAATTTCTATTGACATTCAGAAGATATCCACAGTTTATTTGATAGTCTATATGCTATAGTGTACATTTCTTATCATGGTTCAGTCCTCCAGCTGAAATGTGGCCAGGAAAAACTTGATAATTCACTTATGGCTGCTTGAAGGTTCTGAATATGTTTGTACTTCTTAGTTATAGCTTAGTAATAAATCTTGTAAAATATAGAGGAAGTAAAACTCAATGAGGAAGCTCAAGAATAATTATAAAATATCTACATTTTCTGAGGGAACTTTCAAGACAGCTTCATTCTATTATGATTAGGAAGCCATCCAAGAGAAGAAAAACAGAAGCCAGAGGAAAAATACGGTTATCGTTTTGAGAACGCTTCTTATTTTGTAAACACTCAACCCAAAAACAATCTGTGATTTTTCAAGAGATTTTTTATCTTAAATAGCAGAACTTGTGAACCAAAGTTGTCCTCTCTCTGATGGCTCTTTCACAACCAGAGAACTAAATAATTCTATTTTCCCTATACAACTATTTGATTAACAAGTTGACTAAAAGAACAGTCTCCCAAACGTGATAGTAAAAGCTGATATTAAGCAAGTGAATAGTCATTGAAGATTGCCCTCATGACCTTCCACTATTTATCAAGATTCAAAGAGTCAAGTTTGGGATTCGATTATGCTACTTACGGGAAATCTACATTTCATCATATAATCTGAAGTATAAACCTGAGCTTCTCAATGGTCGCTCATCTGCCTATTCTCATAAAGAGCTGATCTTTTCGATTGCCAGATGCTTCATGTTATTGTTTATTTTATTGAAGATTATAATTATGCTTTTTGATAATGGTAGCTTCAGATTCCTGATAAGAATAAAACTTTGATCATAAGTCCAAAGTTTAGAGGAATTTGCTTGTAGGGATGGAAGCAGCACAGCAATAGTTTTAGCAATTATCAGGAGAGCTTAGTAACTGAGACAGGTTATCATCATGAGTAATAATAAAAACAATATAAAGAAGAGTCTCATGAAGGCTATCTTCAAGTCTTCAGTTATGAAGCATTCTCAACTCCCTTCTGTCTCCACAATTTCTTGATTTTTAGTTCCAATCAAAAACTTGCCTTCGGAGGAGCTTTTCTCTTTTTCTTTTGAGTAACTCTTTGGACATGCCCATTGGTAAGCAAACGGCTGCTTCTAAAAGGCTGATCTAATTAATCTTGCTCAGATGGGAGTTTTTCTTTTGTTTGGGCTTTTCTTTTTTGATTTTCTGAGAATGCTCTCTATTCTTGCTAACAGAGTTCAACTTTTCAACTTTTTGCAGTTAAACTTCACTTTTTGTTGTCTGAGCAGACTATTTGCCCAGCTTTTCGGACTTTATGGAGGTCTCACTGACCTTTTCAACAATATTTTCTTTTTCTAAAATATGGGCTTCCTATTTTTTAGGTTTCGGTTCTTCTTTTGGAGTCAAGATCTTCTTTTTCTATTATTTCGGTTGGATCTTCTTTGCTTCTGATTGTGAAGGCCTTTTGGGTGTTTGCTTTTAAGAAAGGAGTTAGTTTTGGTATTTTAGAAGGCTGGTATTGAGTGCTTGTGATAAACCTGAATAAGATGGTGAATACAAATAAGGATGGAGTGAGCTCTGGGCTAGGGTTGTGGCATCGTAAATTGAGGACTATAGGGATTATTGTTGAAGCAATAGGGCATGAAGGTAATGAAGTTCATCTTCTTTGACTATTTAAAATTGATTATAATTTTAGAAAGTACATACCTGGACTTAAACTATCGACAACGATTGTCTAAGCTCTTCAATTCTCATTAATTTGAGAAAAAATAGGTTCAGTTTAATAGTTCATAAATCTCCCATAAGTTTAGTACCATAGTTCTTCCTTCTTTTGTGTCAAACATTCATTTTTTAAAATTATTGAACTATAACGAAAAAACCTTGTCTGAGTGAGATCTTTACAAACAGATGAAAGATGAGTGAGAAACCTTGATGCCATCTTTGATTATTCGAAAATCATCAAAGTAAACCTTTGTTGAACGTTATCTTCCTTTCCCTCACTAAGGCTAGTTTTTTCAATGAAAATATCCTTCTGACCTCCTAACAAGAAAAGCTTTACCTCCCTATCAAATGTAGAGCTGTAATTACATTTTTGACTAAACTCCAGAACATATATCTGGAATGAGATTTAAAACAAATGACTGGACATTAAAATATCAGTCAAATCAACAATTGTATTGACAATTGCATTTTTAGGATCTGGCAGCATAGAAACAGAAATAAATAAGGCATGACATGAGTTGTGATGCATCTGTTTTAATTTCGACTGGACCCAAAGTTTTTCTATCAATATGACTGGACAAGTCATTATTTAATTAATTCTAACCAAGTTTCAACAGTAAAAGTAAAGTCTCGATGTCAAGAGCAGTTGCTAATGATTATGATAAGGTCTGGTATGATCATAGGAGTCCATGATGGAACATGTAACATCATATAGCATTACTGGTGAAAAGAATCTAGCTCTCCTGGGTATAAGGAAAGGTTGAGAAAGGCAAAGAACAAGCTCTTCAATCATAGTATCATATCACCGGAAAGGAAAAATAAAAATATGTAAGAGGTTCAGTTCAAAGATTACTTTTGGAATTTATAAAGATGAAACTCATATAAATTCAAAGCCATTAAATTTATCATTCCACATTTTGAGGAGAATTTTTTTGTTATTCTTTTTTCTCACCCTTTTCGGGAAGCATATCGACGTCTTTCTCCTTTTCTTTGTCCGGAGTTGGCTCAAATTTTTCAGGGGACTTCGGGACCTACTGTACCGTATCAGCAGCTTTCTTTATAATCTCTCCTGAAGTTCCAACAGCCTGGACTGCAGGAGCTTTCTTCCAAAATCGCATAAGACCAGTCTTATCAAGTTATTTTTTGTACTACTCCAATGTCATAAGGCACTTGACTGACTTTTAGTTGAGTTTGTTGACATGAGGAGCTATCCTAGCAAATCCCACATTTTTCCAGACTTATTTGTCCTTCTTGAGGATTGATTTATTGATGATGTTTTGGATATCTTTGGTGTTCTTGGGGTTCATCCAGACATTGACTTCCTAATGAGAAAGAATCACTGGCATTCTATGATGAACCTTTGCCAACTCTGGGGTGGCAGCTTTGGTCAAAATAATCACTTGGTTGTCAGGAGTATATAACCCTGCAACCAAAAAATGATCTCCTTCTTTCGGTCTAAGACTAAAAGGCTCTTTCTTTTCATTCCATTCGAAATAACCCTCCATGATGACCACACATCGATTCTGAATAATATTGACAAACATTCTCTTTTCCATCAATTCCTCTATCCTTCCGTTGATGACCATATTGTATTGTCCTTTATGCCCCCAAGAACTATAATCCAGTTCTCTATATTATTCTTTCTCCATATCTTCGTCTTTGATGTCTTTGTCGCCTTGCTATTCGATGTAGAAACGATTTGGCTTGATTACTGGGATATAAGTTGTGGGGCAGACGTTGTATGAAGATGTGTAGTGTTAGCTGTTGGTGCATTTTTTCGTCTTGGCGATTTGGAGAAGACGCATGAGAGGTAGGGTTTGGAAAATTCTTCCGCACATGTGAGTTTTAATGTTTATGATAAAATATATGTGAGCCATATTAGGCGGCAGATATTCTCACATTGCTCAGAATGTACTCATGAAGAACATATTCAGGTCAAGACTGATAAAATATTATAAAACATCAGCAGCAGCTCTTCTTTTCCTTGACAGTCTTCTGGTTATCCTTCGTTAATTTGATCTTGTTCCCTTCTTTCTTATCTTATTTTTATTACTATCCTTTACCCTCATTAACGTCTTCTTCTATGATTTTTTCATTCTTGAATTGAGAAGATTTTGCCGGTTTGATGTTGAAGTTGGCACCATCCAATGATTTCTATGTGCAAATCTCAACAATGTTGCTGAATAACTACTCAAGGTTCTCGCCTGTTTTTGCACTCACTTCGTAATATATGACCCCCAGTTCTTTAGCTTTCTGCCTGCCTTCCTCAGCAGTCACCTCTCGTACATCTTTTAGATCTATCTTATTGCCAATTAAAAGAGTGAAGCCTTCTCCGGTTTTGTTTTCGTTATACAAACTGAGCCATGTTTAAGCGCTATTCAGAGAGGCTTTACAGGTTACATCAAAGACTATCAGCGAACAATGAGCATCTCTCAGATAACCTGGAATGAGAGATTTGAATCTTTCCTGACCTGCTGTGTCCCATAGCTGCAGTCTATAGTTTTTGGTCTTGTACAAAATGTTCTTCGCCAGAAAATCGATTCCGACAGTAGGCTATCTACTATAATAGATACATGTGCAGTCTCTTAGAACTTATCGTTGACATACTTGTCAATAATGCTCGACTTGCCTACTGACTGGTTTCCCAGAAAGACGATCTTTATCTTTATTTTTCCAGTGACGGTACTCACAGAGTTATTCATCTATCGATTGTTTATATATTCAAATGTTCAGAAATTACTCTTTTGATGAAACAACAATCAACCATATTGGGAAATGAACCGCAGCACGTTAGGGTTGCGGTGATAATGAGGAATAGGATTTATTATCGGGTTGTAGGATTATGGCTTGTTGATGGCTTGAGAACGAGAATTTTATGGGTTTTGGTGTTCAAAGTATTTTCGTTCGTTTTAATTTTTGTACTGAAAAGATGGCACCTTATCGAAGTATTTATGCTGTTTATCTTTGAGAATTCTATCTAAGCGAGGGGTCATAGTCTCGCTAGGTGATTCAAGACCATCTAGCTCACTATGATAGCTCCAGTTGAGGGTATCCTTTACGCTGAGGGTAGGTATATTTTTGAAATCATAAGGATGAGTTTGTTTAGGCGATTCGACTCTACTTTAATTCTTCAGTTCTACCTCTTGTTTAAACCTTTATCTTTTTTCTTTATATTTCTGGGCATCTTCTAATCTTCTCTCCTCCTGCATTTTGAGATGTTTCTCTACTTCTTTCGCATACTCCATCCTACATATCACTTATCCTTACTTCTTATTCCTTTCCAGCTCTTTCTTTTTGTCTTGCTACTTCATCCAACTATCCTGCTACAATAAATTTCTCTACAGCCACAACTATCTCTCTCTATCTTCTCTCTCTCTTTATCTCCTTTCGTTTATCATCTAATCGTAGATCCTTGAGTATTAGTTTCGGCTTTGTTATTTTTGCTGTCTCTTGAGTTACTGCTCATACAAATGTCGGTTGCTTTGCTGTTTGGAAAATTATAGTTATTTGCTCTTCTGGTATTGTTTTTACCGCTGGTCGTGCATCTTCCTCAAATGTTCCTATTCGATGTAGCTCCTAAATTAAATGGATTGATACATTAGAGCTTTTGATTGAAGTTTTTTTATGTAGCTTTATGGTACTAGAGCCTGATCTTCCTTCAGCAGCAATGACTGATGTTTATTCTCTAAGGACATCAACTTTATTTCGGCAATATAATCTTAACTAATAATAGAAATGATATCAGTCTTGTTTTCTCCTAGGTTTGGGCACATCGATGTCCTTGATTCCATGATAAAGGGCCAGTCCTACAATGACAGTGTAGCCAGCTAGATAGTACCATTTGAACGATTTGGGAAGTTTCTTGATATCATATCCAAAAAATATATATGGCTCGTGCGCTTCTTACGCCTCTAGGAAAGGTTGAACTAATTCAATTATTTTTAGTTATTATTCGGTGTGTGGCTAGGCTATATTGAGGTTGGTCTTTTCGATTTTGTTGAACATCTCGAAGGAGTAGATGTCCGATTTGTCTTTGTAATTTTCGATGAACTGAAATATTGTTTTAGTTACCTGTTTGGCTAATTAGGGATCAGAGTACAACTGTTCGCAATTTGATATTGCCTTGAGGAGCAATTTGTCCATGAATTTTGGTTGATTTTATTCAGGCAGTGCTTTTTTTTCGGCCTCAATGTTTTAGCTATTATCGAGAAGGTGTTTCTTAAACAACCAAATACACCCTTCTCTCTGTTGTAGTTTGAGCTACTAGCTAATCTTTTCACTCTCTGCTCTGAGCACGCAGAGACAGAATGCAAGTGCTAAAACCATTCTGAGAGAGCTCATTTTTACAAAATTTATAAATTACGACCCAAAAGCTATGATATTGATTATAATCATCTAAAACTCTAACATATACAAACCAACTCAGACAAACATACCCCTGAGTCCGAACAATCCTAAATTTGCATTATTTTGCTGACTTGGTGCCTATCTTCTGATTCCCTATTATTTTTCCTTCAGCTCTTCATATATTTTCTATGATCAGTTCTATCTTACATGTTTCAAGTTACGCTACTCGATCAGCTCATCTTTTAGTTTTTTGATTTATGCTGTCAAATCTTCATGCTTTTTCTCTTTCCGCTTGTTCTCTTCTTGGTATTTAGTTATATTGTTTTTGGACTGCTGAAGTTGTCCTTCTAACTCTCTCTTCCGACGCCGTTCCGTCAAGACACCTTACTTGAGCATTGCTAATTTCTTTAAAAGTAGTTTGATCTCGTCATGCTGTTCTAACCATTACACAGGTAAGTACTTATCTGCATGGTGAACTCAGCTTCTTTCTTTTTGTCTTCTTTGCTCGCCTAGGAAGGTCTAGTATCTCCTGTTTGAGTAGTCTCAGACATTTACAGTATTATAAAAATATAAACTCAAGAATAGCAAGCAGTTCATCATTTTCGATGATTTGCAGCATTTCATAATGATAACCTCTTTTTAGTTGTTGTCCAGTATAAACTGACAATGAAAGTTATTATTGCTTCAAATATCAAGATTATTCTATAAAGAAAATCGAAGGAAGCATGTGTGATTAGCAGAGCATGTTGAAATACATCAACGTTGCCAGACAGCATCCCGCCTACTATATCAACCTCATCGATAAACAGCTATAATGTTTCCTGAACGACAAGGAAATCTCTATCAACGAAGATATGATCTATGAGACTAACTAAGGAAAAAAGGCCTGGAAAGAGGCGAGAATGTATCTAGAACAACAGAAGTCACTGCCCCCTTTCGAAGCACATTAAGGACTCAACATGTCAGCAAAAGAGCATGCAGTAGATTTAGCTAAACATTCGATGTTCGGACATACAGGTTCTAACAAATCCACTTTCAGCTAGAGGATCCTAAAACATTGCAAGAAAGGGCAGGGTGCTATGGCAGAAATAATCGGTGCTGATTTTTACATTGAGGACCGCAATCATGCTGAAATGACTGTTTTAGGTTTGATTGTAGACGACGGAGTGGCGGATCGAGGCCACCGAAAGACCATTTTCAATCCTCAATATCGCTACATCGGTTGCAAGTCCTAAATCCAGAAAGATAAAGTAATCACAGTCTTCAACATGACCTAAAACAAGCTTCAGATCAGAGGGCAGTCTTCGACCATTTCTTATAATACTGGAATGTACACAAACTCCAGCTCTAGCCGCTTCAAAAAGGAAGACAAGGTAGACAATTATGCACCAAAGGAAGAAAACGCCTTCAGCAGTCCTAGAAGTAGGGGCACTAATAGTCCATTTGAGGAGTTAGTCAGCAATATTCCTTCTGCGAGATTCGGCTCAAAAATGAGTTAGACTCCCAAAACTATTACAGACTTCCACAACGGCAAAAAGGTCAGCTAGCGCAAAGAAAATACTCGCATTTTTTACGAAGACAACTCCAAAACAATAGAAAAGCACACCTTCATTTATTACTCTGATGGCACCAGATAATAAAACATAGAAAAGCACACAGTATATTCCTGATCTAACAACTACTTTAATCCTCGTGATTATTCTATTATTGCGATGTATGTTGGAGAGCTAAATAGATTTATTTTTTTAGTGATAAATTATAATATCGTTACTGTGCATGAGTTCCTCAGCCAATCAGCCCGATCGTAAGGATGATCATAGTCAGCACATGAAAATTTGTACATGATTGAGGATCACTGCTTCGAAAGCAATACTGTCACTAAGTACATCAAAGGGAATTTCTTGGGGAAGGGTGGGTTCGCCAGATGTTATGAACTCATCTCCCAATAAAGCAACGATATCTTTGCTGTCAAGGTTATCCAAAAATCCAGTCTAGTCAAGCAAAGATCCAAACTCAAAGTAAACCATCTCTCTATGCAGCTCATGAGCGAGATTAAGATCCACGAATCTCTCAATAACAAAAACATCGTGAAGTTTCTTCACAACTTTGAGGACAACCTCAACGTCTACATGGTCCTCTAGCTATGCACCAATAAAGTACACTGTTTGATATTCCAGACTCTGAATGATATGATCAAAAAACGCAGAAGATTTAGTGAGAACTAGGTCAAGTACTTTATGCTGCAGGTGTTGGAAGGGTTGTAGTATTTACATGGGCAAAAGATTATTCATCGAGATCTCAAGTTAGGCAATTTGTTTTTGTCGGATAACATGACAATCAAAATTGGGGATTTCGGACTCGCAACCAAGATAGATTTTTATGGGGAGAAAAAGAAGACCATCTGCGGGACTCCCAACTACATCGCTCCTTAAATATTGGAGTCAAAGGGGCATAGCTACGAGGTGGATGTGTGGAGTTTCGGGGTGATAGTTTACACCTTGGTCTACGGCCGCCCTCCCTTCGAATCCAAAGATGTGAAGGACACCTACAAAAAAATCAAGGAGTGCACCTTCACCTTCCCGGATACGGTAAACACCTCCTCTCAATTAAAATATCTCGTTTCCAGTATTCTACAGAAGGATCCTCACAAAAGGCCGACAATCAAGGAACTCAAAGGTTTCGACTTCTTCACGGAAGTCAACCTATCAAGACAACCTTCTATCTCATTTACTCAGCGCTCAATGTCAGCTACCAAAGAAGATCGTGATCTTTCTGACAACGGAAAGCTGTATACTAACAATTAATTTGCCACAAGTAGAGATTTATGTCAGAAAAGCCAGGATAAATTCTTGGCTACTGACCGTACAAATTCAGTTCAAAAATCAGGGAAGAAGGATATCAATCGAGCCAGAAGTCAGCGAGTGCTGAAAGATAGCAGCAAAAGCAACTACACTCCAAAGAAGCTAGTTCGCTAAATGTAGTCAATAAACATAACAGTAAAAAAATGGATTGACTACTCATCCAAATACGGTATAGGCTATGCCCTAAGCAACAACATGATTGGTGTCTACTTCAACGATTCAACAAAAATGCTCACCCATTGCTAATAGTTTTTCTATTACATTTAGCGTATCTAGAGGGAAGATGTCATCAAGAAACATTACTTTCGGGACTATCCTTTAGAGCTCAAGAAAAAGGTGAGCCTGTTCAACCATTTCAAAGGCTATCTACAAAATGAAGGATAAAATAAACTAGCTACTAGCAGTGCTGATATAGATTATAAAAAATTAATCTATGTCCGGAGGTGGTTCCGCTCTAAACATGCGGTTATCTTCAGACTCAACAACAAGTCAGTTCAGGTCATCTTCATTGACCAAAGCGAACTTCTTATAAACTCCATTACCAAACAGCTGCTGTACACAAACAAATACAAATAAAAAAGCGAGTACGCTCTGGCTGATATAATGCAGAGCTAGAATAGATAGCTGGTGAAGAGATTTGAGTACACGAAGGAGGTATTGAATGAGATGGCCAGCAACATAGAGAGTAAGAAGAGTGGAGGGCATTGAGGAAGTGCCTTTAATGATTTTTATATGGACTTTGGCAGCAGATGATATGAAATTCATATACAAGAAATAGACTATGTCTACTGAATCAAAGAAAGATGGTTAATATTATTACATTTTAAAGTCCAGATATTATTCGCCTCAAATATTTGTCTATTTTAGACATAAAATCACTCAAAATTATTCACGATTCTGCTGATTTTACTCCCTTTGCTTATCAAACTACCGATGAAACTCCAACAATAATTTTTCCTTCTAGCTCAGTTCTGACCCGCTCATCAGCAAATCCAGCACGTTGACTTCATTGACCAGATAGTAATAATTATTTATATCAAACTCCGAATTGTTCTCGATGAAAAACTACCTCACCTCAGACTTACCTCTTGTGCCTCGGACTAGCTAATGCTTTGCTAGCATTCGTGAGCAAGAGCTGTTGTTATTTTATCGATATAGCTTTGGAAATCTCCATGAGGGACATCTTTGAGGATGATTTGTAGCTTTTATTACTACTAGTAGAGATGGTTGCGGGTGATGACCAGGCATGATATTCTCTTCATCTCGATTAGCTAGTTGTTGGAAACCTACTGATGTTTGTGGGCTGCACATACATATAATATGAGAATCAATGTTGTGATGATCCTTGTTAGCATTTGGATTGGTGAGGAAACTATTATAAAAATTAAGGGATAAATCATAAAGTATAATATTTTATCAAATTATCCCTCAAAAACCCAGTCAGCCGTAGCATTCATCACATCAGGCTATGTTTCCTCCAAGACTATGATGGTCCTTAATAGCATTAAGGAACAATGGCTAATTATTGCAAAACTCTTGGTGGTATAACACCGGAACTATCATCTGTGTTATGATCTTTTGCTCTCTTGCTGTAAATTATTATTTTATTCTTCATCGACTGGCTTGGCGTGCTCCTTTTTCACTCTGAACTGCTTACTTGTATGTATTCCTCTTTATCCTCTCTAAGCAGTCACTTATCTGAAGTAGTGGTCTTTCAGACTGGATCTCCTCTCCTCAGAACCGTAGTTACTGATCAAATGTGAAGCCCTTGTAGAGTTCATCTTCCTGGGGGTCTACTTGGATTCATTGAAGGTTTTGCTCAATCTTTCGAGGTTCTGATCTTACATATCGTATCCTCGTCTGTAAGCCATTTTTTCGATGTAGTTCAGATAACCAAATCCTCCAGATTTTTCAGGATCAGGCTATTTGCAAGGAAAGATCGACCATGGTTTGTACTGTCCCAATTTTCCTTAGAACTTTGCCAGATCTTTAGTGCATGATGCACATTGCCATTTCTTGGCAGCAAACAAAGCATCATTTTATTATTATGGTAACTTCCTGATGATAATTTATGTTATTTCGTTAATCTGGATAGGAAGTGGGTTACTTTCTTTTAGAGAAAAAGGAGGGCATCTCTGGTTTAAGTTTTTTCTGCTTTAAGGGGTTAGAATTAGCTGAAAAATTTGTCTAACTTGTCGATCATAGATTTTTAAAATGATAACAATTAGTTTACTCCGACCTTTTTCTTTATTTTGCTGCCAAACTCGGATACTTTGTGATCGACTTCTTCCTTCTGCTTTTTAACTTTCTCCAGCATTTCGCTAAAGTTGATTTCCTTGATCATTTAGTTGCTCTGTGTTAGATCAGCACTGAGTTTTTATACTTGTTGGCTGAAATATTTGATTTTTTGTTCCAGAACAATAATCTATTCTTTATTTTTGTCAATACTTTGCTGTTTATCTGCAAGAAGAATCTCCTGTTCATGTTTGTAGTCGTTGAAGTGGCTGTTGGGCACATATCGGTTCAGTTATTCTTTCATTTTCCATATATTGACGAGTTACTCTTTTATCTCTTTCTGGCCCTCCTTGAACTGATCCATTAAAACAAAGCGACCCAGCTGTTATAGTCGTCTGACGGTCTCCTCAAAATCATACATATTTTGGGTCTTCTCTTGAATCGCATACATCTTTTTCTGCATTTAGCTTTATCAGTACCATGAACTACTCTCCAACGTTAGATGTTAGTTCCTTGATCTTTTGGGTATTGTTATCGATATGGTTGCTATTTTGACCAACTTTAGCCTCGAGCTGGTTAAGTCTCGAGTCCAAGTTTATATTGTTTTGCTCAGATGTGGCGAGGTTGCCCTACAAATCTTTGATGCGCAGAAGGCACTGCTTGACAATCAAAAAATTGTGATTGAGGAACTGGATAATAGGGGAGGTACTTATGAGTTGAGGGTAAGGGTGATGGAGTCTTTGAGGTGGAGGTCTGAGACCAACTCAGTGACAGACATTAATTTTATTGCCCAGAAATAATAACTAAGATTTCATGAAAAGCCAACAACAACAATTTACAACGTCAGCCAAGTGCTCCCTCGAATAAACTCATGTTAGTACTCCATTTTTTTTAACTTTACAATCGTTAATTTATTCTTCTTATTTCTGCTGATATTTTAGATGATTTCTATTCTGAAAGTTTATTAGTATATTTTATTCGATGTAAGAAGGTATTTCCTACCAACTCAAAACCCGTCCTCGCACCCGTTCATTTCGATACAATATTTCACATACTAAAACGGAGTCGAACCTGCTACACTCCAGGCATTCCTTCGAAAGGAAGAGAAATCTTACGATCATCAATCCTAATAAATTGGAATCAGTTGCCAAAATGAGGAAAGGACCTTTGCATCAAAACACGAGATTGGATTCGACTGATAAAAAAGATAGCTATTTGAGGACTTTTATGACCTTTGCGAGTAAAGATTTCTTCAAGGAAAAGAGTGAAAATGTCTAAAATGCCAATTAGAGTGCAGTAATCGCCAACTTTGATCGAGAGTTTGAAAAGAGAGATTCGCACTTCACTTTCTTAGATACTATGGTCAAACCAGTCTAGTACATCGAGGTACTCACCTTATAAAATAGAAAGTATACAGCACCTCGAAATCGGAGCTGAAAGGTCAAAAATTTGAAGTGACTGTACTCCGATCCTAACTAAACCGTATCCGCCTCACAACCGAACGCTCCCTCACTTAACTCTCAACCACAATCACAGATAAACTCAAATAAATGAAAAGATTTATCCAATCTAATGAAATCGCACAGCAATAACGCAAACTACGCTTCAAGAAAGATATAATGCTCCTTCGCAAAGGCATGGCTGTCAATAGATCCATTTAGGAGGCTGTACTTGAGAGAAATAAGCAATTGCAACAGAAAATATTTGCTTGCTGCCCTTTTGAGTTGGAAGTCAGACAAATCGTCGCCTTGTAGGCAGGTGACGAGGAGGAG
>Ga0100380_10003179_pt1 | contig 17491 bp, 17 predicted proteins | sample CryGeymeta201504_FD_80417 | JGI IMG/M metagenome (GOLD analysis project Ga0100380, IMG submission 80417) | Groundwater microbial communities from Crystal Geyser aquifers in Utah, USA - Crystal Geyser metaG 2015-04 | ecosystem: Environmental > Aquatic > Deep subsurface > Groundwater | place... | reverse complement strand
CGCCTTCGGGACCACGAAGACGGCCCAAAAGGCCCGGGCCTCCAAGGTCCTGCCATGGGACCTGGCGCTAGTGCTCGACCAGACGCTGGTTGAGCACGACAAAGCGGTCGCTCGCGCTGAGCGGCGGACCGTTGCTCGGGCCTAGCATACGCTAGGGCCTATAACCGGCAGGAAGAGTTTAATAACTCAACCTGCCGGTTTTTTTTGTTTGGGAAGGGGTTGATTTTTTATGGACTTCAGGCCTCAGGAATTAGGCGTTGGGAATATGTCTTTAGACTGTAGGATACGAAATATGACGGACTTTTTTTGGTTGAATGATCAACCTCGGCCAAGGCTGAGGTTACTATTATTGTCTAAATTGTGGAGTTTGTTTGGTTTAAATCTAAGACTGAGTTGCAGATGCGACTTAGTCGTATCTGCAACTCAGTCTTAGTTTGTGAGCATTCTATGCTCACGGGAATTGCAGCGTAAACAAGTTTCTGTTTAGTAAGGAGCGAAGGAGATCCTTCAGCGTAACTCAATGCTCGCTTCAGGATGACGGTATAAGTGAAGGGCGACTAATCAATAAAACGGCATAAAAATCACATCGCACCATTAAAACCAAACCGTCATTCTGAGACTGACGTTTGGCACCTCGATGAAAATTACAAACCGCGTCATTCTGAGCCTAACGTGAATCACGGCGAAGAATCTCAGTGTTGGCTTACTGAACAAACAAATCTTTACAAGATGAAGCAGATTTAATAACGTTACTATTATTTAAAAAAATAGTCTGATTATTTAAGAGCTGTGGTTTATTTACCGATAAAATTTTAGGTCTGTGATAAACTATAGATAGTTATGCGAAAATATAAAATCATCGTTCTAGCTCTTATTGCTCTGCCGATATTTTTTATTCTGACCTTAAATATCACGCCAAAACTAGAAAGTTGGTTTTCTATTTTAGATTACAACCAAAATTTTTACAAAACAGCACCTAATAACGGAACCCCAGATACTTTTTCCTCGCCTTATAATTCAAAGGTTCGGGTTTTGGCTCAGTCTGAATTTTCGGTAGTTATTAAACCACTATATTTTAGAGTTAAGTGGGCGGTGCCAGAACTGCGGGTTGGGGCGCCAGGTACGAATGATGACGCAACCTTTTATTTAGCCATCTATTCATCCGTTGAAGACGGAGCACCGCCTGTTTATGTTTCAGATAAACTCTACGCAACCGCGGAAAACGGTACGTACACTGCCGACATTCCAATTAGTGGCGTTACTTTAGGAAAAACATACGATATTATGTTTAAGGGTCATCAAAGTTTAAGTAAAAAACTAAACGATGTGCAAATTAGTAGTAATACTACAGTGCTCAATTTTTCAACGCTCGATAATTCATCAGCAAAAGGACCGGAGGTTTTACTAGGTGGTGATATTAGCAACTCAGGAGTTACTCCAAAAAGTTTGGGGGACGACGTTGTAAACTCGGTTGATATTTCAGTTTTGCTCGATGATCTAGATCTTGGTGACGCTTCAGGAAATTTTGTGCGTTCCAATATTAATCAAGACACTTCTGTTAATTCTGTTGATTTCAGCATTATCTTAAAAAATCTCGACAAAATCGGCGATCAATCTTAATATGTTTCGGAGGAACCAAATTATTTTTTTACTAACTATTGCTTCGTTAATTTTTACGAATACTGTTTTTGCCGGTACACCTAAAGGGCCGGACAGTTTTCAGCTCATTGCTAGTCCCTACACTGGTGCAGACAATACTGGGGATGGCAATACTGGGGCGCCAAATGATCTAAACTACTTTTACGTAGGTCAGGTCTTTAACACTAAAATTCAGATTAATTCTGGGGGGACTACGGCAGCGAATATTTGGATTGATTACGATTCTTCACTCACAACCGCAAGTAGTCTACTGACTGGAACCTATTTCAATGTTTGGAGCGGGCAATTAATTAATCCCACCAAAAACGGCCCAACTAACGGCCGAATCTTTTCAACTGGGGCTGAAATTCCGGTAGTCCCACAAACCGGTACAGGTATTTTTGGTTTTATAAATTGGCGAATGAATAGGCCAACTGCTGCTAACTATAACACCGGTAGTCCAGCTTCGCTCGATATAAATACTGGAGTAATCGGCGCAACAACGGAAAGTAATATTTCACTGTCCGGGCTCGATACTTTAGATGGAGCTGAAGATTTTCAGTTTCATGTTTGGGCAGATACGGTGAAGCCTTACGCTACAAATCCTTTACCGGGTAACAGGGCTACCGGAGTAGCGGTTGATTCCAATTATGTCTTTAATTTGCGCGATTCACTTCACGGCGCAGGAAATGATCTTGGGGTTGGTACAGGGGTAAATACAAACGCGCCACCAGGTTCAATTTTAGTCAATGACGGCGGAGGTGATTTAGACTACACGGCTTTTGATAACTACACCTGCTCTGGAACTTGGGGTACGAATTTGTGTGCCGTAACCTTGAATCCGAGCACACCATCCGGTTTAGCTGGCGACACGCGAAATTGGAAATACAACACTACCTACACGGTTAAAATTAGTGATTTTCAGGATCGAGCTTCGTCTGCGCAGGATCAGCTCGGCGACGCTAACGGGCCAAACATAATGAATCCAGTTACCTACATCTTTACTACCGAGGGAGATAATATTGCACCAAGAGTTACAAACTCAGTACCAAACCGTGGCGGTTTTGGTGGTTTAAACACGGATGTAGTGATCGATCTTCAAGACAGAAAATCTTATCCAAGTGGGGCGTCCGGTGTGGGAGTAGATCCAGCGAACTGTTTTGTAACACTTTCTTCACCAACTTTTAAATCAACTAATTACGACATTACCACCGCTGGCGTTTCAGTTTCACCTATTGATTTTGGTCAAAGAATTATAATTAATTCGGCAACAGACTTTGGTCAAAATGAAACAGTTACGGTGAGTATTTCAGGGTGCAGAGACTACGCAGGTAACGAAATGACCCCAGATAGCTGGTCGTTTGCGACTTCAGACACTTCAGCTCCGTACGTAGACTCCAAAATTCCGGCCGATGACACAATCATTGGTGCTTCTGATAATATATCTTTTCATATTAAAGACAGTGGAGTCGGGGTGGACTTAAATGAAACCGTATTCTTTGTAAACGGTGTTTACTACACAAACGGTGGCGGTGCGGGTTCAGTCACAACAAATGGGACAATAATTTCTTTTGCAAACAGTTTAGATTTTAATGGCGGTAATTACGCGGGTGACACAACTAAGGTAACTGGTGTTTCAAATGACTATACTTTTCTAATCAATCCTCAAACTGAATTTGTGGCCGGGGAAACTGTTCCGATTATTATTTACGCTAAGGATGGTAATAATAATATTATGAGTCAAGTTGTTTACGGTGTCTCGCTCGGCGGAGGAGTCTGCCCAGTGGGTCAGATATTTTGCGGGCTAGACGCAATTTGGAACGGCACGCAATGTGTGGGCGCTACGAGCGAAAGCGTAGTACTAAGTTTGGGTAGTACACCAACTTTGCAGATCACTACCTCAAATTTATCCGTGTCACAGGTTGACGGTTCGTCGGTTTTGGTTTCCTGGTTCTCCACAATGAAGGGCTCTTCACGGGTAGTTTACGGTTCAGAGCCAGCAACGGCTACTAAAAATCAGCCAAACTATGGTTATGGTCAATCAACACCCGAGTATGATACTGACTCTATTTACCACGCTGTAATTGTAGACGGACTTACGGCTGGTCAGCTTTATTATTTTAGCCCAGTAACGGTGACAGGCTCTGTAGAGGTGAATGGCGGAGAGGTTAAAATGGCGCCAAGATTCGGGACGCAAGTTATTGATCGTTATATAAATAGTGATCAACAGGTAATCTGTGAAGTTGCGCAACCGATTGATTATGGTAATTATGAGTATTCAACAAGCTCGACGCAAATGACGGCCTCAACACCCTATTCAGCACCTTTTGTTCCAAAGCAACCAAAAGCGTCAAATCTAAAGATTTTAGAAATGTTTTCTTCTCAAGATGGCATCAGAATCCGCGGGGTTGGTGTGCCAAACTCTCGGGTTAGATTCAGAATATTTTAATATGACAGTTAAACCAATAGAAAACACACTTGAAGTTTCAGCAACAGGGGAGTGGGAGGTGAATGTTACCGAAACTCTTCAAAACGGCGCGCACGCGCTGGTCGTAACTGATGAATTCGGGAACGAGGATAACGCCTTTTTATATGTTCAAGGTTCGGTAAAAACTGAGACCTTAACTGTAGCTGGGGAGTCACCAGCAACGGTTGTTTATCAGGTTGAAACTCTTAAAGAAATTTTTCCACCGATTTTTGCGTGGGTCGGTTTAATTTTGCTAATACTTATACTCTCGGCGCTTACTGTTAATTATTTAGTTTTGAAGCGTGTTTCTAAAAACCGCAAGCGAAAAGCAGAAAAGAAGGTGAGTCGTGAAATTAGGTTTTTAAGATGGGCATCGATTATATTGTTTGTTTTGCTCGCTACTTTTGGTATTATATTTTTGCTCGATAAACGTATTTTGCCAGCTTTCAATTCAACACTTCAAAACTCCATATTTAGTAGTGGGCAAGTTGCAAAACAAAGTTCTGAGCCTATTTCAAAATCTGGAACTGTTCGTGATCCATATACTTTGGAACCAATCAGCGGTATTGAACTAACTTCGAAGGAGGTGACGATTATTACTGGTGAAAGCGGTTACTTTTCGTTTAGTGATGTGGATGTAGAGCAGGGAATTCGGATTTACAACGCTAACTTGCAGAAAAATATAACTCTGCTTCCATCTGCAAATCCAGTTGAAGATATATTTTTCAGCATAGATTTAATGAATCTTTTGATTAAAATTACTAACGCCGAGGCACAGGGTGACAGCAATTTACTTCTGCCATATTTTGAAAAAGACGTTCGGGATGTGCTAAACAAAGATAAAGTTGTAAATACTTTGCCAGATATTTTTGACAGTACTGATGTTATGGCACAAACACTTTATATTTACCCGATTGAGCGCATTGGTGAGCAGGTATCTATTTCTGCTAATCGGCACTATGAAGATGTAGTTCGGGTTATCGTGCAGAATAAAAATAAATCAGGTAGTTACAACTTTGTTTTCCTAGACGGTAGGTGGTGGTTAATTGATTAAAAAACCCCCAAGCCACAAACTCACCTGAGTTCATTTTTTGGGGGTTTTGGCCTGGTTCGACCACGGATACAGGTCAACGAGCAAAATTAGCACAAAGCCAAATCAGCGATATTCGATTTGCCGGAAGATAACCAGAATGATAGCCAGGGCCGAGAAACCGGCAATGGTGAGAACGTCACCAATCAAATCACGTGTTTTCACTTTTTAGATCTCCTATAAAAGTACGTAGAGTATATTACTCAAAAATGAACAATAGTCAAGGTGGTGGCTATAATAAAAGGGGTGATTTCACCCCGCGTTTACTTACCGATTCTCGGGTAATGGTTCTGGCGTAAACCCAAGTTCAATCAATAGTTCTCGTTCGGTCGGACGTAGTTTCGTCTGCAACCATTTGCCTGTCTCACTTTCAAAAAGAACGATTTCACGAGCATCGGAAACAACTGCTCGAAAGCTAGCAAACCCAGCACGGTTACGAATCCGAGTCGAAAATAGCATTAAACCTCCAAAGTTAAAGCACGACTATTTTATCTTAATAGAGCATTCTTTACAATTCTGAACACATTTTTACTATTGACAAAAACTACTTTTCGAACTATTCTATTCACACAATTAATGCGGCTTCATCGTCTAACGGTTAGGACGCCAGGTTCTCATCCTGGAAATCGGAGTTCGATTCTCCGTGAGGTCACCAAAAAAGCATCGAGATTTGCCTCGGTGTTTTTTTGTAGCCTACCATTCGAGCAAATGATGATTTTCGCGAAGCCAAACATCACAAGCCTTATAGCTCGGACAGTGTTTCCTTACCATTGCCCAAAAATCTTTGCTGTGGTTTTTGTGGTGGACGTGGGCGAGTTCGTGGATAATTACGGAGTCGATGACTTCAATTGGCGTCATTACTAACCGCCAGTTGAAGTTAAGGGTATTTTTAGCGCCACACGAACCCCAGCGATTTTTGGCGCTCGATAATTTTACAGTGGCAAATGGGGCGTTCATTAATTCCTTATAAAAATCAGCTCGATCATTAAACACAAAACGGGCTCGCGACTTGTACCATTTTTCGATAATCTGTTGCGCCTTTGGTTTAGCGTCGAGCGACAACGAAAAGGCGTCGTCGCAAATAAAGTGTCGTTTGGCTGTGGGGTTGAATTTTAAAATGTATTTCTTGCCTAAATAGTGAAATTCGTCACCTTCCACAAAATCCCGGCGTATTCTTTTATTTTCTCGAGCTGTAATTTTACGAATGTTTTTCCTAAGCCAAGCGTCTTTCTCATTTAATAACATTTGGATTCTTTTCTCAGAAAGCTGTTTTGGCGCTCGAACAATAACATCTCCGTTGTTTTCAATTTGAATCACTAACGTTTTTCGTACTGATCGTATAATTTTTACAGCCTGAATATCCATATGCAGATTTTAGCACATTTAGTCTGGCAGTAAACATTTTTTATATGCTATAATATTTTTAATTGGAGGATATGATAAACTATTCAAAATACGAACCCATCCGCGCCATTTTACTTTTCGTTATCATCATGATCGTTGGTGGTACTTTAATTTTCATGGAACTCGAACATTGGAGTTTTCTTGATGCGCTTTATTTCACTGTTTCAACCGTAACCACGGTCGGCTACGGCGATTTTGTCGCAACGCAACCAGCAACGAAGTTGATCGCGATTATTTACATGTTGCTTTCGGTACCACTACTGCTTATTTCAGTTGGCGTAATTGCGGATTCTGTTTATCACGAGCGGGAAAAAAATAGTAACAAGACGAAATGATCGATTTATTATTCAACGAAATAGCTGTTGTTGTCATCACCGCTGGCGTGCTGTCGCTCCTTTTGCATTATTTAAAACAGCCGCTTGTTATTGCCTACATTGCAACCGGGCTGATTGTTGGGCCAACTGTGCTAGGGCTTACGTCATCACCCGAGGTCTTTGATGCTATGTCTGAGGTGGGAATTGCTTTCTTATTATTTTTGGTCGGGATTAACCTGAACTGGCGGAATATACAAGACGTTGGAAAAATTGCGTTACTGGCTGGTTTGGGGCAGATGGCGTTTACGACGGGTTTTGGTATGCTGGTGGCGCTCTGGCTGGGGTTTAATGGGGTCACTTCATTTTTGATTGCCCTAGCTTTTGCTTTTTCAAGTACAATTATTATTGTGAAAATGCTCACAGATAAGGAGGATCTTGATCGTTTCTACGGCCGAATTAGTGTCGGGATGCTGATTGTTCAGGATTTGGTGGCTATGATTGTTCTCCTGATTATCGGCGCTTTAGCTGGTGGTGGATCGATTGGCAGTATTTTAGTGGTAGCTTCTTTGAAAGGTGTTTTGGTTATTGGCGCTCTATGGCTTTTGGCAAAGTTTGTTTTACCGCACGTCTTTACTTACGCAGCGCAGTCGCAGGAACTTCTCTTTTTAACGGCCCTTAGCTGGTGTTTTGCGGTAGCGTCTGGTTTGCAACTTATAGGTTTCGGTATCGAAATTGGAGCATTGCTCGCCGGGCTTAGCTTGGCTGGTACACAGTTTCACCGCGAAATTGAATTGCGGATTCGGCCACTTCGAGATTTCTTTTTGATTATTTTCTTCATTGTTCTCGGAACCCACATGTCACTCGACGCATTCGAGACAATGCTAATGCCAGCGGTTTGGCTTTCACTCTTTGTTCTGATTGGTAACCCGCTCATTATCCTTTTAATTCTTAGAGCTTTTGGCTACCACCCGCGCTCGGGATTTCTGGTAGGGCTTTCAATGGCACAGGTGAGTGAGTTTTCATTCATAATGATTGCCTCTGCGATCGGTACCGGTCTTATAGACAGTTCAGTCTTAGGGCTTACAACAATGGTTGGTATAACAACAATTGCAATTTCTACTTATTTCTTAAAATACAACGAGGAAATTTACACTAAACTCGAGTGGGCCTTTCGTTTTCTAGAGCACGGTCAGGATAAAGAAAAGCTTAAAAAAGTCTCAGCTCCTCAGGTTTTACTTTTTGGTTACGAGCATTTAGGTAAAAAAATTTTGCCAGCTGTAAAATCTTTGAAGGAAGATTATTTAGTGGTGGATTTTGATCCGTCTGCTATTTTGAATCTTGAAGAAAAACGAATTCCCTCTATTTACGGAGATGTTGGGAATGAAGAATTTTTAAAGGATATTCTGGCGCACAAGGCAAAACTAATCATATCCACAATTCCAGATATATCGATTAGTGTGGATTTGATAACCTATTTAAAAACTAAACGATCTCGAGCCTCGGTAGTGGTTACAGCTAAAAACCCTACGCAGGCAGAGGTTCTATATGAAAAAGGTGCAACTTTTGTAATTTTGCCAAGTATTTTGGGTGGTGAATTATTTGCATCTATTCTTAAAAAGAAGAAATTTAGAAAAGATTATTGGAAGGATGAGGCAAAAAAACAGAAAATACAGCTTTCGAAATAAAACTGATTACGATATAATTTTAGAAAATTGATATATGAAAAATTCGTCTTTAGACCAGCTACCGCAAATAGGAGAAGGGAAATTAAAAAATGAGAATAAATATTCAGGTTTCGGACCGAATCTTTCGCTTGGCCCTTCGGCTGAAAATATTAAAGTTGCCGAGGTTGCTGTAAATGATAAAGGTTATGATGAATATGATGAATATGATGAGGTTGTTTACACTGATGCAGAAACCGAACCTCTTGGTGAAATTATTCCTGGTGAGATGAGAACTTCGAAAAAATACGATCCAGAAAATACTGAGTTAAGGCCACTTAGTACTTCGGGATTATACAGTGATGAAGAAACTGTTTATCAAGGAATCACACCAGATCAAGCGAAGTTAGATGAACTCGCTAGACAAGAAAAAACAGTGAATGATTTTGCCCGCTCAAATATAGAGCTAGGGAATGCTGACAGAAAACGACTAATTGAAATCATAAAGACTAGTAACGATACTGTTTCAGTGCCAAATCTTTCAACTGCAAAAGGGGAATATACACATCCAAATATTGGTGTAAACGAGGCGCAGATTGGAGAAAAAAATGAGGATTCAACGACCCTTGCGCTTGGTGAAGACGGCGTGGTACGGGGCTCATACCAAGAGGAGTCTGCAAGGGCAAAAAATATGCGCGAAAGCGATATTGACCGCCGAAAAGATATTCGTGGGCTTGTGCAAGAAAAATATGCTGAGCGTGCGGATTTAGATAGAAAAGAGGTTGACCCGTACGTTGCTGAGGTCAATGCTGCAAAGGATGCTCAGGAGAGTACGCTTGCGCGCCGAATGGAAATTCGGCAACTTATTGAAAACAATAATGCAAAACGAGAGACTGGTGGCACTACCGAGACTCGGCAACAAAGTACAGAAACTTTACTTTTGAATCTAAATGAATTAAAGGATGAAGAAAATCTTTTAGTCACCGCACTGAACAAGGCGGACCAGACTGGTAATTTTGATGCGCAAAGTGAAATATCCGCTAATCTTCAAAAAACTAGAGAAGAGCTTAATCAAATCCGAACTGAATTAGCGTATCGTAAAAAGGAGCAAACTCTTGAAAAAATGCAGTCGGATGTTTTCGAAGCAACAGAGGCGGAAAACTTAGACAAGGCAATAAACAGCAGAAAATCAGCTGAACGTGTTTCAAATCTTGAAACAATAAAATCAAAATCTACTGAAGCGCTCGAGCAAGATTTTGACGAACTGGGAGATGAGGCTGATTTGCTTCAAGAAGCTTTGAACAAAGCCGAAGAGGAAAACGATGCAAAAAGACAAGCTGAAATTATAAATGAAATTCAGGGGACAGCGCTTGAAATGCAAGCGATTTACCAAGAGTTTACAGACAGAAACGCAAAGGAGAAAGAGCTTGCCGAGCAACAGGCGCAAAGTTTTTTGGATCGCGATAAACTTAAGCAGGAACTGAAAGCGAATGCCGAAGCGATAATGGCTCGAAAAAATCAGGAGCACGAAAATAAAATTGCTGAAGAAAAAGAAGCGGGGGTAAGTGAACGTATTTTTGAAACTGAGTATAATAGTTCAGAAGAGCTAGAGGCTGATTTTGCCGAACTTGAAGCTGAGGATGACTTGCTCGAAGCTACACTAAAAAAAGCAATCGAGGCAGGGGATCAGAAAAAACAGGCAGAAATTCTAAACGACATTCAGAACTTGGCTCTAGAAATGCGGGCAATTAATAAAGAACTGGATGCTCGTAATGTGGATGTAGTAAAGGTTCGAGAGGAAGAAAGATTACTACGAAAAAGAGCAGAGGCACGAGAAAAGTTAAGAGCACATGGCGAGGCAATTTTGGCAAGAATTCAAGCTGAAAACCCAGAGCTGGCTGAACCAAAAAGAGAAAAAAATCAAGAATTTGGCGGATTTGATTCACGTGAAGATTTCAATAAAGCACTCGAATTACGCAAAAAATTAAATATTTATAAGGAGGATAAAGCGAATATCTTAAAACTAAGGGGCAAGATGACCGAGGTGCAGTTTAAAGATGAGCAGTTAGTTTTAAAAGACAGATTACAAGAAATTCTAGCAGAAGGCCGGGCAATACTGGGTGATGAGTTTAACAAGGCTGCCTAACTGTGGACAAAAACGGATATATATTGACGAATTTAAACTAGCAGTCTATACTAGAGACTGCTAGTTTTTATTATGAATATAAATCAAAGACAAGCATATATTCTTATCGCAATCATTGACGAATACGTGCGAACAGCTCAGCCTGTAGCGTCAAAAACAATTTGCGAAAAGCTCGATCTTGATGTATCGCCAGCCACTGTTCGAAACGATATGGTTCAGCTCGAGACCGTTGGATATCTGCGCCAACCACACACATCCGCTGGCCGGGTGCCAACCGAGGAGGGTTATCGTTTTTACTTAACGATAATGAATCTGCCAAAACGGGCTTTAAGAGTTAGTGCCCCGCTTAAACAGATTGAGGTTCAGGATTCACTCGAGATCTTTGCAAAGAAAGTTGCAGGTGAACTCGTGAGTATGTCTGGCGAAGCTGCCTTTGTCTCCGTTCGGATGAGTGATACGAACAAGAAAATTCACTACACGGGTCTTAATAATCTTTTCGAAAAACCGGATTTCGATGACCTGCAAAAGCTTCGACGTCTCTCAACGATTCTCGATAGTTTAGTAAACACAATCGATAACATTGGTGATATTGGCGAAGCAGACAAGGTGTGGATCGGATCAGAAAATCCCTTTGGTGATCAGGTTTCGACTATGGTGGTTAAATACAATATGCCAAGCGGATTGGACGGAATTATTGGTCTTATTGGGCCAATCAGAATGGATTATCAAAAAAACATGAAGCTTCTTTGCGAAGCTCGTAAAGTAATGGAAGAAAGCTATGAAAAGTAAGAAAAAAAAGGATCTCGAGGAAGTAGAAGAATCTCAGAAGATTGAGACACAAAATAATGAGGAAATAGCTGGCCCTGATCTTGAAGCAAAGTGTGTTGAGTTCGAATCTGGCTGGAAACGAGCGCTTGCGGATTACGAAAATCTGCAAAAGGATATGCACAGTCAGTTGCGCGTGAGTCGCGATAGAATAAAAATTGATTTTGTTGGCAAACTTTTACCAGTTCTCGACAATTTTAATCAGGCGGTAAATTTCGCTCCAAAGACTGAGAACCCAGAAATCGAAAATTGGCTTTTAGGAGTTACTTTTATTCAAAAACAATTCGAAACCGTGCTTTCAGAAATGGGAGTTGAGATGGTTGGCGCTGTTGGTCAGTTTAATCCAACTCTTCACGAAGCAGTTGGCTTAAAAACCGATGATAGCAAAGCAGATCAGGAAATAATCGAAGTTATTCAACCAGGCTGGAAGATCGGCGATATCGTCATTCGGCCGGCAAAGGTGATGATTAATGAAATTACAAAATAACTTAAAACATTAAATAAATTATATGGCAAAAATACTTGGAATCGACTTAGGAACTACAAACTCTGCAATGGCGATCATTGAAGGTGGTCAGCCAAAGATTTTGGAGAATAAGGAAGGAGCGCGAACAACTCCATCGGTTGTTGCGATCACAAAAACAGGTGAACGAATTGCTGGACTACCAGCAAAACGTCAGGCAATCACTAACCCAAAGAACACACTTTACTCAATTAAACGCCTAATCGGTCGACGATTTAACGATGACGAAGTTAAGGCAGATATTGCCCTTATGCCGTACGAAATCGTGGCTAAAGGTGAAGGTGTGGCGGTAAAAATGGGTAACGAAGAGCTTACTCCGCAGGAAGTTGGAGCAATGATTTTGCAGAAACTAAAGGCGGATGCTGAAGCTAAGACTGGGGAAACTATCACTGAAGCAGTGATTACTGTGCCAGCCTACTTCGATGACGCGCAACGTCAGGCAACTAAAGATGCTGGTGAAATCGCTGGGCTAAAAGTCTCACGAATTATTAACGAGCCAACAGCTGCGGCACTAGCTTATGGATTTGATAAAAATGTTGGACAGCAAGTGCTCGTTTACGATCTAGGAGGAGGAACTTTCGACGTTTCTGTGCTCGATATTTCAGAAGGTACTGTAGAGGTTATTTCAACGCACGGAGACACTCACCTTGGTGGAGACGACTTTGACAAAGTGTTAATCGATTGGATTCTAGCTGAGTTCAAAAACCAAGAAGGTATCGATCTTGAAAAGGATCCTCTTGCCTTGCAACGAATTAAGGATGCAGCGGAAAAGGCAAAAATTGAGCTTTCAACTGCTCAGCAAACAGAAATTAATCAACCATTTATTACTCAGGGAGCCGACGGACCAAAGCATTTGGTGCTTACTCTTACAAAGTCAAAGCTTGAAGAGTTGGTTACGCCACTTGTAGAGCGAACTTTAGGTCCAGTTAAGAAGGCGCTTGAAGACGCAAAACTAAAGGCTTCGGATATTGAAGAGATTATTATGGTTGGAGGAATGACTCGTATGCCACTTGTTCAAAAGGTGGTGGAGGATTTCTTTGGTAAAAAGCCAAACACTTCAGTAAACCCAGATGAAGTTGTAGCAGTTGGCGCTGCAATTCAGGCCGGTGTGCTTCAGGGAGATGTTAAGGATGTTTTGCTTCTTGATGTAACGCCACTTTCAGTGGGTATTGAAACGCTTGGTGGCGTGTTCACAAAACTTATTGAAAAGAACACAACTATTCCAGCTTCAAAATCACAGGTGTTCTCAACAGCAGCTGACAGTCAGCCATCGGTCGACATTAAAGTTTTTCAAGGTGAAAGACAAATGGCACATGACAACAAATTGCTCGGTCAATTCTCGCTAACTGGAATTCCAGCTGCTCCACGAGGAGTACCGCAGATCGAAGTAAGCTTCGATATCGACGCAAACGGAATTCTTCACGTTAAAGCATCGGATAAGGGAACTGGCAAAGAACAAAAGATTACAATCACTGCCTCTTCAGGTCTAAGCAAGGAAGAGATTGAGAAAATGAAAAAAGATGCGGAGGCTCACGAAGAGGAGGATAAGAAAAAGAAAGATGTAATCGAAACCAAAAATATCGCAGATACAATGGTGTATACTACAGAAAAGATGATGAAAGAAAATGCGGACAAGATTAAGGAAGAGGATAAGAAAGATGTAGAGGAAAAGCTCGAAGCTTTGAAAGCCGTTAAGGATGGCGAGGATATCGAGGCCATTAAAAAGGCTTCAGACGAACTTACAGACGCAGCTCAAAAAATCGGGGCGGCAATGTACCAGCAGGAACAAGAGGCACCACAAGGGGCTGAAGGTTCAGCAAACGCTGAGGGTGAAGCAAAGGATGACGTAAAAGAAGCTGAGTTTGAGGAAGTAAAAGACGAAGACAAGAAATAAACAATAACCACACCGTATGGCAAAACAAGGAAAGAAGAGTCGATTATTAGGAGGTCTGCTGGCAGTAGCTAGTGGAATAATTCACATTCTTTCCTTGCCACCGGTTCGGAACTACATTTGGAGTTCAGTAATGAAAAAAGGGGAGAACGTAATTGATGTGAAGGTGAAAGAGAGCACTAAGAAAAAGGGGTGGTTCAGATAGGTTTGTTATCTAAGCTTTCGCTGAAATCGTTGTGTAAAAAAACGTCAGATAATCTGAATCTGTTGAGAAACTACATAATTTAATTTTAATATAATAGTTTTTAGATCAAGTTTAGATCTTAACGATTTATGAATGAGGAACGAAAGGAAATTCTTGATTTTTTGAAGAAAGTATTTCGTGGTGATGCGAAACTTGCTGAAATTAATGGTTTAAGAAGTGATAAAGACAAAAAACAGACCTTGTTTATATTTAAATTATCAGTAGTGCTAGGCCTGGTTGTGAAATTTTTATCAGCACATTATAGCTGGGCATCATCTTTTATGACTGTGCCAGAAAAATTAACAGATATTTTTGTCTTATTTCCCCTAACGCTGGCGAATAATCTGCTGGCAAAATTGGGTATGGTATTCATCCTTCCGTTTTTTGTTGTAGGCACAAAAAGTAACGAAATATTTTTATTGATCTCGGACGTTGTATTTACTATGTTAGTTTTTCTATTTATATTTATTACAATTTTCTTTAGATTTAAACAGTTGACTAAAGTAAAGGTATTGTAATTTAAAGCAAAGACAGATATATAACTAGATTATGGCTAAAGATTATTACGCAACTCTCGGCGTCGACAAATCGGCGTCGAAGGATGAAATTAAAAAGGCTTTTCGAAAGCTCGCACACGAACATCACCCGGATAAGGGTGGAGATGAGCAGAAGTTCAAGGAGGCGAATGAAGCCTACCAGGTGCTTTCGGATGAAACTAAGAAGCAACAGTACGATCAGTATGGTCAGACTTTTGACGGAGCTGGTGGGGGTGGATTCCCTGGCGGTGGTTTTAGTGGTCAGGGAATGAACTTCGAGGATTTGGGGGATATTTTTGGCAATATGTTCGGCGGAGGTTTTAGTAGTGGTTTTGGCGGTGGCGGGGGTCGTCGAGCTGAAAAAGGTAGTGACGTAGCAGTAGATGTTAAACTTTCTTTTAAAGAATCGGTTTTTGGTGTAGAAAAAGAAATTAATGTTACAAAAAATAATACCTGTGAACGTTGTGCTGGAACTGGTGGAGAACCTGGAGTATCGATGACAACCTGCAAGGGTTGCGATGGTCAGGGAATGAAAACAACTGTACAACGGACAATCTTGGGAAATATGCAGGCTCGTGTGGCCTGCGAAGAGTGTCATGGAAATGGAGAAATTCCAGAAAAAAAGTGTACAACCTGTAATGGTGAGGGACTTGAGTACGGCCGAAAGACTTTGCGTGTTGATATTCCACCAGGAGTTGAGGACGGAATGAAAATAAGGGTGCGCGGAGAAGGTGAAAGCATCGGTGTTCGCGGACAAAAAGGTGACCTTTACTTAATTTTACACGTAGATGTTGACCCTCGTTTTGAACGCGACGGAGACAAAATTTACGTTGAAAAGAAAATTGGTTTCACACAAGCAGCGCTTGGTGACGAAGTAGAGGTGGATACAGTGGACGGAAAAGTAAAACTTAAAATACCGGCAGGTACACAGAGCGGTGATAAACTGCGAATGAAAGGTAAGGGTGTTTCGATGGGTCGAGGAAGAGGTGATCAGATCGTGATCATCAAGGTGGTTACACCTAAAAAGCTTGGTCGCAAAGAACGAAAATTAATGGAAGAATTAGATTTAAAAGAATAGCCTTGGCTATTCTTTTTTTAACTCATTCAAATTCTAGCCTCGTAAGAGCGCACTTTAAATGACAATGAATGTTTTAAAAATTGTGCTATAATATTATTATGGGCGACGGAGTTATTGAAAAAGTAAATTTACTTGCATCGATTTTTTCTAATGTCGATATTCTTATTGCGCTCCTCGTTGTAGTTGGAGCAGTAATTTTCGCATACACCATTGGAAAAGATTTTATTATCACCAGTATTTTTGCGCTCTACATGGCGATTGGAACCATGGCACTGGTGCCAATTTTAGATCAGCTTTCGTTTGGACTAGACACTGCTTTTAATAAAATTATCCTCTTGTCGGCACTTACGGTTATTTTTCTATATTTACAGACAAAAAACGGTTTCTTCGAACCAATTGTGGTCCCTAATAGTTGGGAAAGCGCAGTTTTCGCAGTCACTTGGGCGGGAATGTTCATTATGGCAGTCGTCAGTTTTCTAACACCAGAAATGCAGTCAGGACTTTCTTCAACTTTACAATTACTGTTTGTAGATCAGCCTTTTGCCAATACCTGGTATATTTTACCAATTACAACTCTGGTTTTCATTCGTGGCAATGCCTAATATAATATTTTGCTTAAAACCCCTATTTATTAAAAATATGGGTTTTTTGTAACTAAACATTGACTTAAGCCCAGAATTATGCTAATATTAGCAGTCAACAAATATTATATTTGTAACAAAACATTTAATAAAGGGTATTTTAACACTGTATGTCAATTGAGTTTTTGGGTAAGTCAAAAACCGTTCGAAAACCTGATTTTCGTCAATTTTACGAACTACATTTTCAAAATGTGTATCGGTTCGTATTTTTTCGGGTATATCAAAACAGAGATGTTGCTGAAGATTTAACTAGTGAAATATTTATGCGGGCTCTTAAGGCTTTCGAAACCTACGACCCAGCAAAGTCGGAGAAAGCTTGGATAATGACTATCGCTAGAAATCATCTGATCAACTATTATCGAGATAAGAAAGAAACAAGTGATCTTGATGAAATAGCTTTTCAGGTGCAAGGAATCGACGGTAATGAACTTGAAGATACAAACGACACGATTAGAGAAATTCAAAGTGGGCTACTTGAACTCGAAGAAAATGACCGTGAACTAATTGAATTAAAATATATTCAAGGTTACAGGTACAAAGAAATCGCAAACATTGTTGGAAAAACCCCCGGGGCTGTTCGAGTCGAAACGTTCAGGGCAATGAAAAAACTCAAATTAATTATCAAACCACGCTATGAAGAAGTTGAAAAAACAACTAGTGCAGTTGCGTAAAAAGTCAGCGCCAGCGGATGGTTTTAAGTCTGCGCTTTGGGCTGAACTTGATTACGAATTTGATAAGTTATACCCGCGTCCAAGCTTTTCATTTGCAAAATTCATTATGGTTCCAGCAACTAGTATGGCAGTAATGGCGTTACTTGGAGCAGGAACATTTGCTTATGCAAGTCCGAGTGTAAACAGTAATCACGTGTTATATCCAGCTAAAATTACTTTGGAAAAAGTTGAAGGTATATTTTACCATTCACCCGAAGCTAAGAAAAAATATTTTGCTAAAATTTTGGACAGACGCGTTGCGGAAACTCAACTGCTTATTGAGCAAACAAAACAATATGCCTACGTTGATTTGGATTATATTT